>Ga0157363_1000052_pt1 | contig 91684 bp, 93 predicted proteins | sample AttsexASBM1_FD_111477 | JGI IMG/M metagenome (GOLD analysis project Ga0157363, IMG submission 111477) | Fungus gardens microbial communities from leaf cutter ant in Ribeirão Preto, State of São Paulo, Brazil - Atta sexdens ASBM1 | ecosystem: Host-associated > Fungi > Mycelium > Unclassified ...
AGGTCTGGCAAACCGTGGCTTTCATGATTCTGTCACAGACCAGCCCACAGACTTTTCCACAGGTTCAGTGGATGACTGAAGAAGCCCGATGACCGACCTTCCTCCCCAGAACTCCGACCGGCCTGACGACCATGACGAACCCACTGTTTCTTCGGAAAAAAGACAAGGTGTGGAGGCGATCCGCGAGGCCCTAAAGACCATACCATACAGCCCTGGCGTGTATCGCATGCTGAGTGCGAAAGGGGAGGTGCTGTATGTCGGCAAGGCGCTGAGCCTGAAAAAACGCGTCTCATCCTATACCCGCATCAATCAGCTTCCGGAGCGGCTGAGGCGCATGGTGTCGATGACGGTTTCAATGGAAATTGTCATTACGAAAACAGAACCGGACGCCCTGCTTCTGGAAGCAAATTACATCAAGCGCATGAAGCCGCGCTTCAACATCCTGCTTCGCGACGACAAGAGTTATCCGTGGTTGATGCTGACTGAAAGCCACGAGTTTCCGCAAATCACCAAACAGCGCGGCAAACCCGTAAAAGGTGCGACCTACTGGGGCCCGTTTGCCAATGCCTGGGCCGTCAACCAGACGCTCAATCTGGTACAGCGCAGCTTTCTGCTCCGCTCCTGTTCGGATGCCGTGCTGAACAGCAGAACGCGGCCGTGCCTGCTGTACCAGATCAAACGATGTTCGGCGCCTTGTGTGGACCGTATCTCCGGACCTGATTATGCGAAACTGGTTGACGAGGCCCGGCAGTTCCTTTCGGGACACAGCACGGACCTGCAACAGCGTCTGGCTGCCGAGATGGAGCAGGCTTCGCAGGACATGGATTACGAGCGGGCCGCGTCGATCCGGGACAGGATCCGAGGCTTCGCCAGCATTCAGGGCTCCAGCACTGTTAACCCGGCGTCGATCAATGACGCCGATATCATGACGATCTGGCAGGAAGCCGGTCAGAGCTGCATTCAGGTATTCTTCATCCGGGGCAGTCGCAATAACGGCAACCGGGCATTCTATCCGGCTCATGCAGAGGAAGAGACCGCAGCGGATGTGCTGTCGGCATTCATGATCCAGTTCTACGACAACAAACCGCCCCCGCCCACAATTCTGGTGAACTGCGAGATTCCCGAACTGAATCTGGTCGAAGAAGCACTCAGCATCCGGCGGGGACAGAAGGTCGAAATTCTCAGACCACAACGCGGGGAGAAAAAGGACGTCGTCGAACATGCCGCTCTGAACGCCCGGGAGGCGCTGGAACGCAAGCTGGCCGAGAATACCGGACAGCGCAAACTTCTCGAAGGGGTTGCGGAGGTCTTCGGTCTTCCGGAAACGCCACAGCGCATCGAAACCTATGACAACTCCCACATCATGGGGCAGGCGCCTTATGGTGTAATGGTCGTCGGCGGCCCTGAAGGTTTCAACAAACGCGCTTACCGCAAATACGGGATCAAGGGTCCGGTCGCACCAGGGGATGATTTCGGCATGATGCGTGAAGTCATGGAACGCCGGTTCGGGAAACGACCGGAAAATGGAGAACGGCCGGAAGACTGGCCGGATCTGCTTCTCATCGATGGCGGCCTTGGACAGTTTAACGCCGTGCGGAAGGTATTGGCCGATATCGGCGTTACCGGAATTCCGATCGTGGCCATCGCCAAAGGGCCGGATCGGGATGCCGGACGGGAGTGGTTCTTCACAGAGACAAAACCGCCCTTCCAGCTCCCTCCAAGAGACCCGGTTCTCTATTATCTGCAAAGACTGCGTGACGAGGCGCATAGATTCGCGATCACCACCCACCGGGCAGGACGCTCGAAAGGCTTACGCAGCTCCGAACTGGATAATGTGCCGGGAATCGGCGCCGCCCGAAAAAAAGCTCTTCTCAATCATTTTGGCTCGGCAAAATCAGTCAGACAGGCGAGTCTTGAGGAGCTGGAAAGCGCGCCCGGCATCAGTTCGAGCACGGCAACTGCCATATATGGGCATTTCCATCCTGAATGGGTCCAGAAAGCCTCAACCTATCATCGCAGCCCCTGAGACCCGTTCGACGATTTACACGAAAAATACATCTTTCGCGGACACATTGGCGCATACCGGTATGAGGGAAACTGTTCTAGACTGAGCGTGATGCTGACAGATCTGCCAAACATTCTGACACTGCTGCGTATCGCGTCCATTCCCGTACTGGTCGTGCTGCTCTCCGTGCATTCACCGACCGCGAATGTGATCGCCTGCGTGTTCTATACGGCCGCATGCATCACGGACTATCTGGACGGAGCACTGGCCCGTCGCTGGCAGCAGCTGTCCGAGCTGGGCCGGATGATGGACCCAATCGCAGACAAGCTTCTGGTCGGATCACTTCTGCTGGCTCTGGCAGGGCTAACGCAACTGCCTGTCTACTCGCTCTATGCAGCGATCATCATCATGATCCGCGAAATTCTGGTCAGCGGCTTGCGGGAATACATGGCGTCCCAGCGGGAGACGCTTCCATCGACGCGATTGGCGAAATGGAAGACCGGTATCCAGATGGTGGCGATCGGTTTTCTGATCGGTGGGGATGGAGCCGCAGGAATGCTGGGGCTTTCGTTTCTGCCGGCAACGCTGATTGGCGGAATCCTCCTTTGGTTCTCGGTCATTCCGACCGTCATCAGCGGATGGGGATATCTGACCGCAGGGTTAGCCCGCATCATGGCAGGACAATCCCGTAAATCACCCAAAATCGGCTTCTGAGATCATAAGGCGAAAGAATTGTAGCGTTCTTCGACTGTCTTCATCTGGCGCTCCGTTACAAGGACCGCTAAAGGTCATGGATTGACCTCGTGGGAGTAAGAAATGCGGAAGACCGCTCTGCTGGCACTACCTCTCGCTCTGAGCGGCTGTTCAGGCATGGGCAAGTATATCCGCGACACGATGGTCTGGACGGCGCTCGATAATCCGAACGGCCCTCATGGTGACAGCGAAAATATTCATCGCGCCCGCGGTGAGAAATACTCCGAAACTCCAATTCTTCCTGAAAGCGGAAATATCTGGCCCGGGGCCCCACAACCGCTCCCGACGCTCAAGGATGTCGAAAACCCCAACAGTACTTTCAGCCACGCTCTCGGCGATCCGGCGACCTACTTTGGCGGTGCTGCACTTGACGAAACCTTCATGGGCGGAATCGCTGGCAAGGGCGCCCTTGGAGCGTCCGGCCCGCAGCTCATGCAGGGCCAGAGCCTGTCAGTCGGGGAAGGTGCCGATACGCATCAGGGTGTGTCACACGACCGTAGCCATCTTATTCCAACCCTTCCTTCATCAGTTCCCGACAGTGCGGCCCGCTTTCTGAACAAAAGCCTCAGCAAGGCCATCATCATTCCTAACGGGGATGGCACCAGCACGGTTATCGGCCCGGACGGAGGCGTGAAGGTCATTCACGGAACAACACCTCCCACACAATGAGGGTCTGCTGACGGACCAGAGCCGTCAGCATTTCACCATTCAGGCGTCCGTCTTTTTAATACTGACGGAAAAGGGCGATCAGCCGTCCCTGAATGTTCACACGCTCTGCTGGGAAGATGCGCGTTTCGTAATCCCGGTTCGCAGCTTCCAGTGCGATCATTGATCCGCGACGGCGCAGCTTTTTGAGCGTCACTTCCTGTCCGTCAATGAGGGCAACGATAATCTGTCCATTTTCGGCCGTTTCACGTCGCCGGATAATGGCGATGTCTCCGTCCAGAATCCCAGCTTCGATCATCGAATCGCCAGCCACGGTGAGGGCGTAATGCTCTCCGGTACCCAGAAGAGAAATGGGGACTTCGATCCTGTCACTGTCGTCCTGCATGGCTTCAATCGGCAGACCCGCTGCGATACGACCATAAAGAGGAATGCTGACGGTCTGACGATCATTGGCGACACTGGCTTCGGAGAAGGCTCCATCAAGGCCCGTCTCACCCTGGCTCAGGACAGCCGGGACAAAACCCGTTTCCGGGGCTGGGGCGGCGACAGGAGCTTCCGTACCCATATGGGGCAAACGCAGCACTTCGAGCGCTCGTGCGCGATGATGATGACGACGAAGAAAGCCACGTTCTTCCAAAGCGGAAATCAGGCGATGGATGCCCGATTTGGAACGTAGTTCGAGGGCATCTTTCATCTCATCGAAAGAGGGCGAATATCCCGTGCGGCGGAGATGATCGTCGATATACAGCAAAAGCTGGTGCTGCTTGCGGGTCAGCATACAGGCGCTCCCATGCGCCTCGGCCGAGGCAGGTCAGAACAGGACACAGAATGACAGGCATCCTGCATTTGTTCCTTATAGGTTCCCACCTGTTGCCCTTCAAGCAAAGAGACGCCCCGCCAGAGATATCCAGCAAGAATTTTTGCTCCTCAAACTCTTTGAAACCACAGGAAAACCGCTAAATCGTGCGCAAAGGTCTTGACCTGCGGGCCACAAATCAGCATGGTGCGCCAAATCTAGAGATCAACATGCTGCATCGACACCTTCGAGCGGCATAAGTTATGGCGAAAGCCCGAGGGTATCATGGGAAAGAGCAACGTTATTCAGATCCGGCTCGTTTCGTCAGCTGAAACCGGCTACTTCTACGTCACGAAGAAGAATGCCCGTTCCGCTACGGGAAAGATGGAAGTGCGCAAGTACGATCCGGTCGCACGCAAGCACGTCGTGTTTCGCGAAGCCAAGATCAAGTAAGGCTGCATCCAGCAGTCTTTATAAAAAAAGCGGCCTTCGGGCCGCTTTTTTTATGCTCTGAGAGCTGTTCGTTTTAACTACTGCTTAGAACAGCTTGTCATGCGGTCCGTAAGGAACAACCAGATCGCCGCTGCGCGTCAGGTTCATCGTGGCACGCGCACGCTCATCCAGCATATCAGCGTCCAGCGCTTTCTCCTTGAGGGCAACGACACGGCGACGCCAGACATTCTGCTCGTCATCAGCGTCCTGCCGGGCCTGAAGCGCATCCTTTTGAAGCTGGGTCTGCTCCTGATAGGCATGAATCCCGTGCGCTCCATGCAGAGCGTTCCAGCCGAAATAGGCGGTAAGCGACAGAAAAAAAGCCGGAGGAGCTACGGCGCGGACACCACGCTTGATAAGTCGGATCAGTGTCACGTCGCGAAAACTCCGTTCTGAGAGACTGTATCAGTCTATATCAGTCATTTGTGACCAGACAATGAATGATACGGACATCAATCATATTCAGGCACAAAAAAGGCCTCATTCCGGGGAGGAATGAGGCCTTGGCTCAGTCTCAAGAGTTTCTGAGAATGTTGCGACCGGCATAACGGGCCGCACTGCCGAGCTGCTGCTCGATGCGAATAAGCTGGTTGTACTTGGCCGTACGGTCAGAGCGGGATAGGGAGCCTGTCTTGATCTGGCCGCAGTTCGTGGCGACCGCGAGATCAGCAATGACGGAGTCTTCCGTCTCGCCCGAACGGTGGCTCATGACGCAGGCATAGCCAGCCTTGTGAGCGGTTTCCACAGCTTCCAGAGTCTCGGTCAGCGTGCCGATCTGGTTGACCTTTACCAGCAGTGCGTTACCGGTTCCGGCCTTGATGCCGCGACGCAGACGCTCGGGATTGGTGACGAACAGATCGTCTCCGACCAGCTGGAGCTTCTTGCCCAGACGGGTCGTCAGTTCTGCCCAGCCTTCCCAGTCATCTTCCGCCAGGCCGTCTTCGATGGAGACGATCGGATAGCGGTTGGCCAGATCTTCAAGGTAGGAAATCATGCCAGACGCATCAAACTCCTTGCCTTCACCCTTCAGATTGTAGCGTCCGTCGGCATAGAATTCGGTGGCGGCGCAGTCGAGAGCGAAGGTCACGTCCTCACCCAGGCGGTAGCCAGCAGCCTCAACAGATTTTGCAATGAAACCAAGAGCTTCATCCGCAGACTTCAGGTTCGGCGCGAAGCCACCTTCATCACCGACATTGGTGTTGTGACCGGCTTCAGACAGACCTTTCTTCAGGCGTGCGAAGATTTCGGAGCCCATACGGATGGCATCCGCGATCGTCGGCGCGCCGACCGGCTGGATCATGAATTCCTGAATGTCGATCGGATTATCGGCATGCTCTCCACCATTGACGATGTTCATCATCGGCACGGGAAGAAGGTGGGAATAGGCGCCACCGACATAGCGGTACAGCGGCAGTTCCAGTTCCTCGGCGGTCGCCTTGGCAACAGCAAGCGAGACGCCGAGAATGGCGTTGGCACCCAGACGGGATTTGTTGGACGTTCCGTCCAGATCGATCATCGCATTGTCGATGGCGATCTGATCTTCGGATTCGGCCCCCTGAAGCACTTCAAGAATGTCGTTCTCGACGTGACTACAGGCCTTCAGGACGCCTTTGCCGCCATAGCGGGACTTGTCACCATCACGCAACTCCACGGCTTCATGTGCGCCTGTGGAAGCACCGGACGGGACGGCTGCACGGCCGCGGGCACCGGAGGACAGCTCGACTTCGACCTCGACAGTGGGATTGCCGCGGCTGGCCAGGATTTCGCGGGCGATGATATCAACGATGGCGCTCAATGGAAGCTCTCCTGGGATGCGTGAACCGGGTTGGCTCGTGACCGTTCTGAATGGAACAGCTATTTCAAGTCTCAAAATCACGCCGTGAGGTCAACGACGACATGCGCCTTCCTTTTCCCATTTTCGTGCTTGGCATTGCCGGACTGATCCCTTTCATGACGCTTGGAGGGTGGATCTTCCTTGCTGGACTGTTTACGCCACTGCCGCATCTGAAGATCATTCTGCTGGCGTATGGTGCCTGCATCCTGTCATTTCTGGGGGCCGTACACTGGGGGCTGGCCATGGAGCGGCCGGACATCATTACGGTCGGCGGTACGTCACAGCAGGACAGGCAGCGTCTTGTGCTGGGTGTCTGCCCTGCGCTCTGGGCATGGCTTGCCCTCTGCATCGGCGTTCTCGGCCATGTCCGGGCCGGGTTCGGGCTGGAAATCATCGGTTTTGTCGGGACGTTCCTAGTGGAACGGGAAGCCTGGAGGAAAGGTGCACTTCCCCCAGGCTATCTGCCGCTGAGAGCCGGACTGACGGCTATTGCGGTACTGAGCCTGTTTCTGGCTGCTCTGGCTCCGTCCGGGAGTTAGGCCGGAAAGGATTTCGCCAGAACGTCAAAGGCTTTCAGGCGCGTCAGCAGACTGCGCATTTCATGAAGCGGCACCATGGTCAGACCATCGCTTGGAGCATGGTCCGAGTCCTGATGTGTCTCGATGAAAACAGCCGCCACACCGATCGAGAGGGCTGCACGGGCGAGGGGTTCCACGAATTCACGCTGCCCCCCCGTTGACGCCCCAAGGCCACCCGGCTGCTGCACGGAATGCGTCGCATCGAACACGACGGGATAGCCCGTCTGCGCCATGATCGGCAGACCGCGCATATCGCTGACAAGCGTGTTGTAGCCGAAGCTCGTTCCACGATCGCAGAGCATGATGCGCTTATTGCCGGTCGAGGCAATCTTGGCCGCGACGTTCGCCATGTCCCACGGTGCGAGGAACTGGCCCTTCTTGATGTTGATGGCCCGCCCAGTTTCGCCCGCCGCCAGCAGCAGGTCCGTCTGGCGGCACAGGAATGCCGGGATCTGTAAAACATCCACGGCCTGAGCGGCAGGGGCACACTGCTCGGCGGTATGAACATCCGTCAGGACGGGAACGCCGAATCGCTCGCGGATGCTGGCAAGGATCTCCAGACCGGCATCCATGCCCACACCACGCGCGACATTGACCGAACTCCGATTGGCCTTGTCGAAGCTGCTTTTATAGATCAGCCCAATTCCGAGTTCGCGGCAGATGGCGGAGATGGCATCGGCCATCTCCGTTGCATGCTCGCGGGATTCGATCTGGCAGGGCCCAGCGATCAGCGTGAAGGGCTGATCCTGACCGACCGTGAGGTCTCCAATCCGGAAGCTCACTTGCTGTGAGCCTCCTTAACGGCGGCACCAATAAAGCCCGCGAACAAGGGATGCGGATCGAAGGGCTTGGAGAGCAGTTCCGGATGGTACTGCACGGCCACGAACCATGCATGATCCGGGTATTCGACCACTTCCGGCAGCACGCCGTCAGGCGAGAGGCCGGAGAACCGCAGACCTGTCTTTTCCAGACGGTCTTTATAATGCGCGTTGACTTCCCAGCGATGACGATGGCGCTCACGAATTTCCGTGCGGCCATAAATCTCGGCCACACGGGAACCCGGAACCAGCTTTGCCGGATAGGCACCAAGACGCATCGTGCCACCCAGGTCGCCGCCTTCACGACGACGGAGCAGCTCGCCCCCACGCGCCCATTCCGTCATCAGACCGACCACAGGCTCGTCCGTCGGACCGAATTCGGTGGAGGACGCCTTGGGAAGACCGGCAAGCGAACGAGCACATTCGACCACGGCCATTTGCATGCCAAAGCAGATCCCGAGGAACGGAATGTTGTTCTCGCGGGCATAACGAACAGCCTGGATCTTGCCCTCGGCACCGCGCTCACCAAAGCCGCCGGGAACGAGGATCGCGTCCGCATCCTTCAGGCGCTCGGCGATATTGCCGTTCTTTTCGAACTCTTCCGATTCGATCCAGTCCAGATTGACCTTCACATGATTGGCGATGCCACCATGCAGCAGGGCTTCGGCCAGCGATTTATAGCTGTCGAGCAGGGCCGTGTACTTACCAACAACAGCCACGCGAACTTCGGCTTCGGGTTCGCGAATCGCATGAACGATCTTTTCCCAGCGCGAGAGGTCCGGCTTGCTGTCATAGGGCAAGCCGAAATAGCGCAAGACTTCCTGATCCATTCCTTCGTTGTGGTAAGAAATGGGGCAGGCATAGATCGTGTCCACATCGAGAGCCGCAATGACGGCTTCCGGACGGACGTTACAGAAATTGGCGATCTTGCGACGCTCGTTGTCCGGGATGGGACGGTCCGAGCGGCACAGGAGCATCTGCGGCTGGATACCCACATTCTGCAGTTCCTTGACGGAATGCTGTGTCGGTTTGGTTTTGAGTTCGCCCGCTGCCGGAATATAGGGCAGAAGCGTCAGATGCACACACATGGTCTGGGCGTGGCCCAGATCATTGCGGAGCTGACGGATGGCTTCAAGGAAGGGCAGACTTTCGATATCGCCGACCGTGCCACCGATCTCCACCAGCACGAAATCGTAATCGTCCGTGCCCGTGACCACCACGTCCTTAATGGCGTCCGTGATATGCGGAATGACCTGCACAGTCCCGCCCAGATAGTCGCCGCGACGTTCGCGCGCGATCACATCCGAATAGATCCGGCCCGTCGTGGTATTGTCAGCCCGAGAGGCATGAACGCCCGTAAAGCGTTCATAATGACCGAGATCGAGGTCGGTTTCCGCCCCGTCATCGGTAATGAACACCTCGCCGTGCTGGTACGGGCTCATGGTGCCCGGATCCACGTTGAGATAGGGGTCCAGTTTGCGCATGCGGACCTTGTATCCGCGCGCCTGGAGGAGAGCAGCGAGGGCCGCGGAAGCGATGCCCTTGCCGAGAGAAGATACCACACCGCCGGTGATGAATACGAAACGCGTCATGGGCGGTCTTCATACACTGCCGACATAGGGCAGGGGAAGCGAAGAGACGCGTCTGTGTGAAAGATCCCCGTTAAAAAATCTGAACGGGGATCTTCAAGCCCGATTAGTGAGCAGGCGTGGACGCCGGAGCGGAGGGAGCTGCCGGGGTTGTGGTCGCGGGTGTCGTCTGAGCAGCGGGTGGCTGGGCCAGAATGTCGCGGGAGCCGACGCCCGAGGAAGCGCCACGGTTCATGACGGCCAGCACCAGACACAGCAGCATGAAAATTCCGGCAAGAACCGACGTGGCCCGCGTGAGAAGCGTCGCCGTTCCACGACCGCTCATGAACGAGCCCATCCCCTGGCCGCTGCCGATGCCGAGGCCACCGCCTTCGCTACGCTGGATAAGGATCACCCCAATCAGCGCCAGTGTGACCAGCAGGTTGAGAGCAAGCAGAAGAGTGGTCATGAACGATAGGGTCCGGACAATGGTTGGGCAGACAGGCGGAGAGAGGCTGATTCGGCAATGCGCAGAAAGCTCTTCGCTTCCAGACTGGCACTGCCCACCAGCACCCCTCCGAGCGACCCGATGGAAAAAATGGTCGGCGCCTGAGCTGGTGTTACGGAGCCGCCATACAGGATCGGGACACGAATGTCATCCATCTTGAGACGCGACTGCAACAGTCCGTGAAGCAAAGAGAGGGTCCGTTCAAGCTCCTCAATCGGCGGAACGGAGCCGCTTCCGATGGCCCAAACCGGCTCATAGGCCAGCACGCCATTGAAATTGTCCGTCAGCGACCCTTCGACCTGCGTTGCCAGAACGGTGGTCGTCCGCCCTTCGAGGCGCTCCTCCATCGTCTCGCCGATACAGACGATGGGAATAAGCCCAGCCGCCTCGGCGGCCTCGACCTTCCGGCGGATCAGCGCATCGGTTTCGCCGTGGGCCTGACGACGCTCGGAATGACCGAGGATGACATACTGCACCCCCAGATCGGACAGCATATCCGCCGAGATATCGCCGGTATGTGGACCGGACGAAGTCGTATGGCAGTCCTGCGCACCAAGATGCAGTAGCGTATCCGGGCCTGCGGCATTGATGATGCCGTGAACGCTCGCAAGCTGGGTGAAGGGCGGGCAAAGGACGAGCCGCACATCATCTGGAAGGGCTTCTACGCCCTCGGCGACGGCACGGGCCAGACGGGTGGACTGCTCGCGCAGCCCGTGCATCTTCCAGTTACCAACGATAAGTCTTGGGGATGGGATCACTCTTCCTCCTTAGTGGCGATAGCAGCGGGATAACCGCTCAATCGGGGCTTAAGGACCGGACGGGGGCTAAAAGGATGCTTTCCGTTCCGGTCTGCTTCTGGTCAAGCCGTTCTCACGACATTATGGTGCGGCAAGTTTAGCGGTCCTACCGTGTCCGCACCATCCCGTCATCCGGATCTGCCCTGACCCCATGATTATCTCGCTCCGCCACCTGTTTGTTGACTCCTGGATTGGCCGTGCCGCCGCTCTTCTGATCTTTCTGGCCTTTATCGGCTGGGGCGTGGGAGATGTTTACTCCAATCTGGGCGCGACAGGGTCCAACGAAATCGTGCGCATCTATGATCGCAGCATCACTCCGGACGATTTCAGCCGAGCACTTTCAGCCCAGCTTCCCGCCGTCGCCAAGCAGATCGGACTTGCTGATCCCTCCAAACTGCCCAAGAGCGAAGTGGAGCAGATCGCCCGACAGACGCTTCAAAATCTCGTGATGCAGAACGAGATCCAGCTTGCGGCCGAGCGCGCAGGCATGATGGTGCCCGACGATCTGGTGCGGCAGGACATCTTCGCGATCCCCGCTTTCCATGATGCCGCCGGAAAGTTTGACCGAAGCATCTTCAACGACCGTCTGACCCGGATGGGCCTGACCGAGGGCAAACTGATTCAGGTCATTCGTGAGGATATCGCGTCCCGCGGCCTGCTGCAGGGGATCGGTCAGGCCGTAGTCGCGCCCCCGTCATTGACGGAGCGCATGCTGTCTTTCGATGCGAACCAGCGCGTTTTCGATATGGTGGAAATTCCGTTTGCGAGCGGCACCGTGACTGCGCCTCCCACAGACGAACAGCTTCATCGCTTTTATGACAACCACCCGCAGATGTTCCGCACGACGGAATATCGTCATGCCAAGATGGTCGTCATGACGGCGGACAGCGTCGCGAAGACGATCGAAGTGCCAGATGACGTTCTTCATCGGCTGTACGATTTCCAGGCGCGTACCTATGATATGCCCGAGACCCGGACGCTTCAGGTCCTGACCTTCACGGATCAGGCGAAAGCCGCTGCGGCAGCGACTGCATGGAAAGGCGGACTTTCTTGGGACGATATCCAGAAGAAATTCCCCGAAGCCGCTGCCGTTGCCCTGCCATCGGTTCGGCAGAGCGATATTCCCAACCCCGAACTCGCCAAGGCCGCTTTCGCTGCACAGCCTGACCGCATTTCCGGCCCGGAAAAGACCGGAATGGGATGGGTCGTTTTCAACATCGCGGCAGTCATGGCGCCTCATAAAACGACATTCGAGCAGGCAAAAGGCGATCTGAAAAAGCAGGTCCAGACGCAGGAAGCTGCTGCGGCTCTTCAGGCACGCCAGAAGCAGTTTCAGGACGCGGTTGCCGGTTCTTCGACGCTGGAACAGATCCCGGGCGATCTCGGCGCGGTTCCGGCTGCGGGAACGCTGGACTCCAATGGCATGACGCAGGACGGTCTGCCCGCGCCCATTCCGGGCGATGAGGCTCTGCGTCAGGCCATCGTTCATCAGGTCTTCACGCAGTCCAAAGGTGCCCAGCCGACAGTGGTCAACGGCCCGAATGGCACCTTCTTTTCGGTGCTGGTTGACGAGGTCCACCCCGGAACCCTCAAGCCATTCGACAGCGTGCGCGATCAAGTCGTTCAGGCGTGGACGGCAGAACAGAAGCGCCGCGCCGCCAATCTGCGCGCAACAGCCCTGTTCGGTACCGCAAAGTCCGGCACGCTTCGTAAGGCCATGGACGGACAGCCGGAAGCTTCGGCCCTGCGTCAGGACGTGAGCGTCTCGCGTGTTCATCCCGATCAAAGCCTGCCCCAGAACATCCTGCGCGGGATCTTTGATCTCAAGCCGGGTACGACCGGGATGTTTGAAACGCCGGATGCGTTCTGGCTCGTTAACGTGACGGCCGATCGCCCTGCTTCGGCAGAAGACCTGAAATCCCTCGGCACCCGTCTTGTGGACGATTATCGTCAGTCCATGCAGTCCGATATTCCGATGGTCCTGAGTGCTGCGATGGAAAAGGCTTTTCCGCCCTCGCATATCAATATGGCGCTCTACAATCAGGTCGTAGCGGCCGCGGCTCCGTCCAGCGCACCCGCAGCAGAAAACGGGGCACACTGATGGGCATTGTCTACAGCATCGAGGCCGCCGATCTCCTGACGCCCGTTTCGGCATTTCTCAGACTTTCGAACCTGTCGGATGATCCGTATCGGCTTCTGTTTGAAAGCGTCGAAGGTGGTGCTGCACGCGGGCGTTATTCCGTCATAGCTCTACTGCCGGATCTGGTCTGGAAGTCCCGGGACGGGGAGGTCACGCTCGACGGCAAACCCATCGACGGGGTCCCGCTCGAGACGCTCAAGACCATCGTGGACGACAGCCAGATGGATCTTCCGAGCGGAATGCCTCCCATGATCGGGGGCGTGTTCGGCGTGCTGGGCTACGACATGGTGCGGCAGATGGAGCGTCTGCCGAATGCTCCGGTCAACGATCTGGAGCTTCCGGAAGGGATCATGATCCGTCCGCGTCTGTTCGCGGTCTTTGATTCCGTGCGGGACGAACTGACGCTGGCCGTGCCGGTCCGTGAAGATACGACGGACGCGGAAGCTCACGCGCTTCTGGACAGGGCGCGGTCTGCTCTATCCGCTCCTCTGGGAGACGCGCACGAGACGCTGCCTGCAGGTACAGAACTGGAAGCTCCGGTCTCCAACATGACGCAGCAGCAGTTTGAAGACCATGTCCGCAAGGCGCAGGACTATATTGCGGCGGGCGATGCCTTCCAGATCGTGCCGAGCCAGCGCTTCACGACACCATTCCCACTTTCACCTCTTTCGCTCTATCGCAGCCTGCGGCGGGTCAATCCGGCGCCGTTCCTGTTCGTGATGGAGCTTGAGGACTACGCTCTCGTTGGCTCGTCACCAGAAATTCTGGTCCGGCTGCGGGACGGCGAAGTCACGGTTCGGCCGCTGGCGGGCACCCGTCCGCGCGGTGCAGACCGCGATGAGGATCTGGCTCTGGAAAAAGAGCTTCTGGCAGACCGCAAGGAACTGGCCGAGCATCTGATGCTGATTGATCTGGGACGCAATGACGTAGGCCGCGTCTCGAAGCTCGGGACTGTAGCGGTGCCGGAGCAGTTCGTCGTCGAGCGCTACAGTCATGTGATGCATATTTCCTCGACCGTCACGGGCCGCATCAGGGAGGGCAGCACGGCGATGGATGCGCTTGTCGCCGCGTTCCCCGCAGGAACCCTGACAGGTGCCCCTAAGATCCGCGCCATGGAGATCATCGACGAACTGGAGCCGACACGACGCGGGCCGTATTCCGGCTGCGTCGGATATTTCGGCGCGGACGGCGAGATGGACACTTGCATCGGGCTGCGCATGGCCGTTCTTAAGGACGGTAACATGTATGTGCAGGCCGGATGCGGCGTGGTGGCAGACAGTGATCCGAACGCCGAATTCCGGGAAACCCAGGCCAAGGCCCGTGCCCTTTTCCGCGCCGCTGAAATCGCGGTTACGACCGCGGCCAAAGCCTGACGGAGGGCCAAAACACGATGTGTTGTTTGACGAAAAGAGACGCGAAGGTCATTCTGTCGCCATGATCCTTCTCATCGACAATTACGACAGCTTCACGTTCAACATCGTCCATCATCTGGGCGCGCTTGGAGCAGCATGTGACGTGCGTCGCAACGATGCGCTGAGCGTTGAAGAGGCTCTGGCGCTCAATCCGGCTGCCATCGTAATCTCACCCGGTCCCGGTGCCCCTGCGGAAGCGGGGATCTGCTGTGATCTGATCCGCGCGGCCGCAGGACGTGTGCCGGTTTTCGGTGTCTGCCTTGGCCATCAGGCCATCGGACAGGTCTTTGGTGCCGAAGTCGTGCGGGCGCCCGTGCCGATGCACGGCAAAATCAGCGCCGTTCATCACGACGGAACGGGGGTCTTCGCCGGATTGCTCGATCCGGTAGATGTGGTGCGTTATCACAGCTTGACGCTTCAGCCCGACAGCATTCCCGAGACTCTGGTCGTCAATGCGCGGACGGAAGATGGGGTCATCATGGGTGTGCGCCATCGCGACTATCTCATACATGGCGTTCAGTTCCATCCTGAGAGCATCGCTTCCGTCGCCGGACGCGAACTCCTGGCCAATTTCCTTACGATTGCCGGGATTCCGGTCGTGACCTCGCAGGCCGCCTGACGGTGGGAATTGAGTTTACAACGCTTTTGCACAAAGCTGCTTCGGGACAAGTTCTCAGCAATCAGGAGGCAGAGACTGCTTTCCACGCCATCATGGCAGGGACAGTTGATCCGGTTCATCTCTCGGCTTTTCTGACGGCTCTGAAACTCCGTGGAGAAACTCTGGCCGAACTGACGGGTGCCGTGAAAGCCGTCCGGCATCACATGACGCTCCTGCCGGATGTTCCGGCTGAGGCGATTGATGTTTGCGGAACGGGCGGAGATGGCCTGAAGACGCTGAACGTCTCGACGGCTGTGGCCTTCGTACTGGCAGGCCTGGGCGTTCCCGTCGCCAAACATGGCAACCGCGCGCTCTCGTCAGCCACGGGCGCGACGGATGTTCTGGAAGTTCTGGGCATTCCGCCAACCGATGATCTGGCCCTGCAAGGCAGGCGTCTGCGCGAAGACGGTCTGGTCTTTCTGGCAGCCCCCCAGCATCATCCTGCGATGCGTCATGCGGCACCGGTGCGCAAGGCGCTGGGTTTTCGGACATTGTTCAATCTGCTCGGACCCCTCTGCAATCCCGCTCAGGTGCGCCATCAGCTGATCGGCGTATTTGATGGACGCTGGTGCGAGCCGGTTGCAAAAGCACTCGGTGCATTGGGGAGCCTGTCTGTCTGGGTTGTGCATGGCGCGACCCCGGAGGGTGGCAGTGACGAACTGACCCTCGCTGGCCCCTCTCAGGTCTCGGCTTGGGAGAAAGACGCTCTTTTTTCGTTTGAGATCGAACCGGATATGGCAGACCTGAAGGCAGCTCCGATCTCCGCCATCCGCGGCGGTGATGCCCAGACCAACGCGACCGCACTGCTTTCCCTACTGGAAGGCGCCGGCGGTGCTTACCGTGATACGGTTCTTCTCAACGCTGCCGCGGCCCTGCATGTGGCAGGACGCGGCGATATCGTGAAGGGCGGGACGATTGACGTTCCGGCTTTCCGTCGCAATGTAGGTCTGGCGGCAGAGTCCATCGACCGTGGGCTCGCCCGCGCCGCGCTTGAGCGGGCGCGTCTGTCAGCTCATTCCCCGACCCATTCCATTGCTTCCACAGACGCAGGACGATCATGACATTCATGCACCATCGACCGGCGATGACATATTCGCCCGAGGGAACAGAACAGTTCCCGGACCCGGAAGTTCCGGAAACGACGACCCCTCCCATCAAAAACCCTGAAGCGGAAACCGCTGCCGACCGGAGTGATGTTCTGGCACGCATCTGCGCACGTACACGGGTGGACATCGAACAGCGCTCGCAGATCATGTCGCTTAAGGACATCACGGCACGGGCGCGGGAAGTCACCACACCAACGCGGGGGTTCGGGCAGGCGCTTCAGCATCTGACGGCGGACCGTCAAGTCGGGCTGATTGCCGAAATCAAGAAGGCATCTCCTTCCGCAGGGATCCTGCGTCCGGACTACGATCCAGTGAAGATCGCGCAGGACTATCAGGCCGCTGGCGCCACCTGCCTGTCCGTTCTGACGGAAGGCTCGTGCTTTCATGGCAGCACGGAAGATATCCGCATCGTGCGCGAAGCGTGCAGCCTGCCGATTTTGCGCAAGGACTTTATCCTTGACCCTTGGCAGGTTCATGAAAGCCGTCTGATCGGGGCGGACTGCATTCTGCTGATCATGGCGGTGCTTACGGAAACGCAGGCCGCCGAACTGATCGCGATTGCACGTGGACTAGATATGGATGTCCTGCTGGAAGTCCATGATGAAGCCGAACTGAACCGGGCGCTGGCACTCGATACATTCCTGATCGGGATCAACAACCGTAACCTGCGCACTCTGAAAACCGATATCCAGACGACGATCGATCTGGCGCCGATGGTGCCGCCGGATCGTCTGGTCGTCTCTGAAAGTGGCATCCGGACGCAGGATGACATGATGAAGGTTGGCGCAGTTGGCGCGAGCGCCGTGCTGGTCGGTGAGAGCCTGCTGCGTGAGCCCGATCCGGGCGTGGCGGCACGTCGACTGCTCGGTTTTATTTAAACTCCGGCCGCCTTTCGGGGCGGTCAGGGCCGTTTTTTCACGGCATATCCCCCAGATCGAGGCGTTTCGCGCAAACGGAACGTGGTCTGGCTTTTGGTGGCTTCTGCCGCTAAGAGCATGCGGGATTTTATGCATTTCCATCAGGAGACCGTCATGGACGAGACACCGTCCGCTTCAGGCCGGAGCAACGGTCCGGCCCTTTCGCCGGAGACCATGAAGCGCGCTTACAGGGACATGCTTCTTGTCCGGCGTTTCGAGGAAAAAGCCGGACAGCTTTACGGCATGGGTCTGATCGGCGGCTTCTGCCATCTTTATATCGGGCAGGAAGCCGTTGTGGTCGGGATCGGCCTCAACATGAAGCAGGGCGACAAGTCCATCACGTCCTATCGTGACCACGGACAGATGCTAGTGGCAGGTATGACGCCGCGCGGTGTCATGGCGGAGTTGACGGGCCGTTCAGGCGGGTATTCTCGCGGCAAGGGTGGCTCCATGCATATGTTCTCCCGTGAAAAGGAGTTCTACGGTGGTCATGGTATCGTCGGTGCGCAGGTCGCACTGGGTACGGGTCTAGCTTTCGCGAACAAGTATCGCGGGACGGATGAAGTCTCGATCGTGTATTTCGGCGAAGGCGCATCGGCACAGGGGCAGGTCTATGAGAGCTTCAATCTCGCGGCACTGCATAAGCTGCCCTGCATCTATGTGATCGAGAACAACCGCTACGGCATGGGCACATCCATTGAGCGCGCCTCGGCTTCCAAAGATCTGTCGCGCAATGGCGAGCCCTGGGGCATTGCCAGCCGCAAGGTCGACGGCATGGACATTTTCGCAGTTCATGAAGCGGCGCAGGAAGCTGTGGAATACTGCCGTGCGGGTAAGGGGCCGTTCCTACTGGAAATGGAAACCTATCGCTATCGTGGGCACTCCATGTCGGACCCGGCGAAGTATCGCCAGCGTTCGGAAGTCGAGGAAATGCGCCGGACGCGCGACCCGATCGAGACGCTGAAGGCCGAGATGCTGCGCAGCGGGATCGAAGAGAGCGTGTTCAAGGACATTGAGACGGACGTGAAAGCCATTGTCGCTGACGCGGCTGAATTTGCACAGACGAGCCCCGAGCCGGATCATTCCGAACTCTGGACTGACATTCTGGTGGAGGCCTGATCCATGGCATCTCTGATTCTGATGCCGGCTCTCTCGCCGACGATGACCGAAGGGACGCTTGCGCGCTGGGTTAAAACGGCAGGTGAGGCCGTTTCCGCCGGAGACGTGATTGCCGAGATCGAGACCGACAAGGCGACCATGGAAGTGGAAGCCGTGGACGAAGGCGTGATTGGCAAGACGCTGGTAGCCGAAGGTACGCAGAACATTGCAGTCAACACGCCGATCGCCGTGCTTCTGGCGGAAGGCGAGGACGCTTCGGCTGCGGACACCGTAACCCGTTCTGCCGATCCAGCTGCAGGGGCTTCTGTCGCGATTGAAACACCGGCTGATCCGGGGATTGTGGAAGCACCGGAAGTCGCACAGGCCGAGAATCACCGGGACTGGGGCGAGACCAGCGAAATCACCGTCCGTCAGGCCCTGCGTGATGCGATGGCAGCCGAACTTCGTCGTGATGAGGACGTGTTCCTGATCGGCGAGGAAGTGGCGCAATATCAGGGCGCCTACAAGGTCAGTCAGGGCTTGCTGGATGAGTTCGGCGAGAAGCGCGTCATCGATACGCCGATCACGGAACATGGTTTCACGGGTATGGCCGTGGGTGCGGCGCTAACGGGGCTGAAGCCGATCGTCGAGTTCATGACTATGAACTTCTCGCTGCAAGCCGTTGATCACATTATTAATTCTGCTGCCAAAACGCTTTACATGTCCGGCGGTCAGATGGGCTGCCCCATCGTGTTCCGTGGCCCGAACGGAGCAGCGGCCCGCGTGGGTGCCCAGCATTCGCAGTGTTTTGCGAGCTGGTACGCCCATATTCCGGGCCTGAAAGTGGTCGCCCCTTGGTCGTCTGCAGATGCAAAGGGTCTGCTGCGGGCTGCCATTCGTGATCCGAACCCTGTCATTGTGCTGGAAAACGAGATCCTCTACGGCCAGAAGTTTCCGTGCCCCGTGGATGAAGACTTCATCCTGCCGATCGGTCGCGCGAAGATCGAACGGGAAGGGACGGACGTAACGCTCGTGGCCTTCTCCATCATGGTCGGCGTGGCGCTGGAAGCCGCAGCTCTTCTGGCAGAAGAAGGCATTTCGGCCGAAGTCATCAACCTGCGCTCGATCCGTCCTCTGGATACCGAGACAATCATACGCAGTGTGAAGAAGACGAACCGCATCGTCTCCGTCGAAGAAGGCTGGCCGGTCGCAGGCATCGGGGCGGAAATCTGCACCGTGGCCGTCGAGCAGGCTTTTGACTGGCTCGATGCTCCGCCAGCGCGTGTCTGCGGGCTTGACCTGCCGATGCCCTATGCGGCCAATCTGGAAAAACTGGCGCTTCCGAAACCCGAATGGGTTGTGGATGCGGTTCGCAAGCAGCTGCGGGACTGACAACGATGGCTACCGATATTCTGATGCCGGCGCTGTCGCCGACCATGACCGAAGGCAAACTGGCCCGCTGGCTCAAAGCCGAGGGCGATACCGTTTCCACCGGTGACGTGATTGCTGAAATCGAGACCGACAAGGCGACCATGGAAGTTGAAGCCGTGGACGAGGGCATCCTTGGCCGCATCCTGATTCAGGAAGGCGTCGAGGGGATTCCCGTCAACACGCCGATTGCGATTCTTGTGGAAGAGGGCGAGGCCGTGCCTGACGCCTCTTCCACGCAGACTGCAGCAGCTCCGAAGGCTGAGACACCAAGCGCGGAAACAACGTCTGCGGCTCCAGCATCCAAAGCTCCGGCTGAGGACAAGGGAGAGCGGATTTTCGTTTCTCCGCTCGCCAAGCGTATGGCGCGTGAGCGGGGCATTGCCCTTGACGCCCTGACAGGAAGTGGTCCGAACGGACGCATTCTCAAGCGCGATGTTGAAAAAGGCCCTGCTGCACCCAAGACAGCTCCGAAAGCTGTTTCTACGCCCGTCATCACCGCATCGGAAGAGACGGTCCGTCGGGTGCCGAACTCGACGATGCGCAAGGTGATCGCGCGTCGTCTGACAGAATCCAAGACGCAGGTTCCGCATTTCTACGTCTCGGTCGATATCGAACTGGATGCGCTGTTGGCCCTGCGTTCGAAACTGAATGCGACAGCGCAGGAAAACAGCTTCAAGATCTCGGTCAATGACATGATGATCAAAGCCGTGGCGCTGGCACTGAAGAAAGTACCGGGCGTGAACGTCCAGTTCACGGATGCCGAGACGCTGCATTTCGAGAATGTTGATATCTCGATGGCCGTCTCAATTCCGGACGGGCTGATCACACCGATCATCCGCAATGCCGATCGCAAATCCTTGCGCGACATCAGCGTCGAAGCCAAGGATCTGGCCAAGCGCGCCCGTGCCGGAAAGCTCAAGCCCGAGGAATTCCAGGGCGGGACGTTCTCCATTTCCAATATGGGGATGTTCGGCGTGCGTGACTTCGCGGCGATCATCAATCCGCCGCAGGCTGGTATTCTGGCGATTGCGTCCGGCGAAAAGCGGGCCGTGGTCCGTGGCTCGGAGATTGCGATTGCGACCGTGATGACCGCGACGCTGTCGGTCGATCATCGTGCGGTGGATGGGGCCCTCGGGGCCGAGTGGCTGAATGCGCTGCGCGATATCGTGCAGAACCCTTATTTTCTGGTGGTCTGAACCATGTCCGATACATTCGATCTGATTGTTGTTGGTGGCGGCCCCGGCGGCTATGTGGCGGCGCTACGGGCCAGCCAGCTCGGCATGAGCGTGGCGCTCGTGGAAAGCACGCATTTGGGTGGTGTTTGCCTGAACTGGGGCTGTATTCCGACCAAGGCGCTTCTGCGCTCCTCGGAAATCCATCATCTTCTGCATGAACTGGGTACGTTCGGCCTGTCCGCAGACAATATCTCGTTCGACCTGTCCAAGATCGTGGGCCGCTCACGCAGCATTGCGCGCCGGATGGGCGGCGGGATTGCCCATCTTCTGAAGAAAGCCAAGGTCACGACCTTTGACGGCCGCGCCAAGCTGGCTGGGCGTTCGGGCGAGGCGCATCAGATCGCCATTACCAAGGATGGCTCTGAGGTTACGACCATCAAAGCGCCACATGTGATTTTGGCAACGGGTGCGCGGGGGCGTCAGCTTCCGGGACTGGAAACGGATGGCACCCTGATCTGGGGGGCACGCGAGGCCATGACGCCGAAGGAGTTGCCGAAGCGTCTTCTGGTCATCGGATCGGGTGCGATCGGTATCGAATTTGCGTCGTTCTACCGGAACATGGGCAGTGAGGTCACGATCGCCGAAGTGGCGGATCGGATCCTGATCGCCGAAGATCCGGAAATCAGTGCAGCAGCCCGCAAGGCTTTCGAAAAGCAGGGGATGACGATCATCACCAGCGCGAAAGTGGGCCCACTGAACAAGACTGAAAACGAGGTTTCCACGACGATCGAAAGTCCGACGGGCAAGGTCGATCTGACGGTGGACCGCGTCATCTGTGCGGTTGGCATTGTGGGCAATGTCGAGGATCTGGGGCTTGAGGGCACCAAGGTTCAGGTGGACCGGACCCATATCGTCACGGATGGTTTCTGCCGGACCGGAGAGCCGGGTGTCTATGCGATCGGTGATGTGGCTGGAGCACCTTGGCTGGCTCACAAGGCGAGCCATGAAGCCATTTTGTGCGTTGAAAAGATCGCCGGACGCTCTCCGCAGCCCTTGCATCCGCTGAACATTCCGGGCTGCACCTATTCGCGTCCGCAGATCGCATCTGTCGGCCTCAGTGAAGAGAAGGCCATTGCCGCAGGACATAAGGTCAAGGTCGGCCGTTTCCCGTTCATCGCCAACGGCAAGGCTGTTGCGATGGGTGAGACGGACGGCATGGTCAAGACCGTGTTCGACGCGACGAGTGGCGAACTTCTGGGTGCGCACATGATCGGCGCGGAAGTAACGGAAATGATTCAGGGTTATGTCATTGCCCGGACCGGGGAACTGACAGAGGCAGAACTGATCGAAACGGTCTTCCCGCATCCGACCATTTCCGAGACCATGCACGAGGCAACACTGGCGGCCTTCGACGGCCCGCTGCATATCTGAGCACCATGTCCCAGCGCATCACCATCGACCACCGCGCAGCACCCGCGCTCCGTCACCCGGAAAAGGCGCATCGGCCTGACAATCCGATCCAGCGTAAGCCGTCCTGGATCCGGGTCAAGGCGCCGAACCATCCCGTGTATCACGAGACGCGGGCGCTGATGCGCGATGCAGGCCTCGTGACGGTCTGCGAAGAAGCAGCATGCCCCAATATCGGGGAATGCTGGTCGCAACGTCATGCCACGATGATGATCATGGGCGAGATCTGCACCCGGGCCTGTGCGTTCTGCAACGTCACGACCGGGATGCCAAAGCATCTTGATGCGGACGAACCCCGGCGTGTTGGCGAGGCTGTGGCGAAGCTTGGACTACGACATGTCGTCATCACGTCCGTGGATCGCGACGATCTGGCAGATGGTGGCGCGGAGCATTTCGCACAGGTCATCCGTTCGATCCGGCAGACCTCTCCAGAGACTACGATTGAAATCCTCACTCCTGATTTCCTTCGCAAAGATGGAGCGCTGGAGGTCGTCATGGCTGCACGTCCCGACGTGTTCAATCACAATATCGAGACCGTACCCCGACTTTATCCCACCATCCGGCCGGGTGCGCGTTACTATCAGTCCGTTCGATTGCTGGACGGAGTAAAGAAACTCGATCCTTCCATTTTTACCAAGTCCGGCCTGATGCTTGGGCTGGGCGAGGAGCGTATGGAAGTGGCTCAGGTCATGGATGATTTCAGGATCGCGGACGTCGATTTCCTGACACTTGGGCAATATCTTCAGCCCTCCGCAAAACATGCGGCCGTTGAAAAGTTTATTACCCCCGACGAGTTTGACGGCTATGCTGCGGCTGCCCGTTCAAAAGGATTTCTTCAGGTCAGTGCCAGTCCGCTGACCCGGTCCTCCTATCATGCGGACAGCGACTTCGCGAAGCTTCAGGCTGCGCGGAAAAGCCGTCTGAAAGAAAGTCTCTGATGCCGACACATGCCGAGCAAAGGTTGATCGCCTACACTCCGGACCAGCTCTTTGATCTTGTGGCGGATGTCGAGAAATATCCGCAGTTTCTGCCCTGGTGCGTGAAGGCGAGCATCCGCACCCAGACTGAACAGGAGCTTGTAGCGGATCTGACGATCGGGTTTGGCCCGTTCCGCGAGACCTTCACGAGCCGTGTGACGTTGGAGAGACCGTCGCGCATCCGGGTGCGTTATGAAAAAGGGCCTTTCCGCTATCTGAACAATGTGTGGACGTTCAGCCCGGATCCTCGCGGCTGTCTGGTCGATTTCTTTGTGGATTTCGAGTTTAAGTCTCGACTTCTGCAAAACGCGATGGGCGTGGTGTTCAATGAAGGTGTGCGTCTTATGGTGTCCGCCTTCATCAAGCGCGCGCGGGATATTTACGGAACGCAGGGGGCGAAGGTTGCTCCTCCGACACCCGGTCTTTCCCAAAGGACATAAAATTTCATAGTGTTGCCAGAACCATTCGCGGGCTGAGTCGTTACAGCGTCAAGCACCGCGATGGTGACAGGAAAGGATTACGTTATGAAAAAGATTTCTTTTGGTGCATTCGCCTTGACTGCTCTGGTTGCTGCGGCCTCTCCGGCAATGGCCGCTCATCATCACGGCAAGCATCATGAAAAAGCTGCTCACGCTGCAAAAGCCAGTGGTGCCACCACGACGGAAGACCTGAACGCACGTTCGCTGCAGCAGGCCCAAACGCCGGTTTCTCCGACCGCTCCGACGGCAGCAGTTCCGCCCGCTGCTCCGACCGCGATCCCGACTGCCCCCAGCCTTCAGGCAGCTCCGGCAGCCTCGACGATGCCAGCTCCGACGCAGGGCAACTGAGTCCGCAAACAGGCCGGTGGTCTGTTGCAGGTTCGCAGAAAAGGGCGGCTCCGTTTATTCGGAGCCGCCCTTTTTACGTCAGGCGTTCAGAACCATCTGAAGCGCTTGCTGCACAGCCTGAGAGCGAATGCTGCTGCGATCTCCGACGAAGTGACACTGAACGACCGAGGACAATCCGGTGCGAACAGCCAGTCCGAAACAGACAGTCCCGACCGGTTTGGCAACGCTACCACCGCCTGGGCCTGCGATGCCTGTCACAGAGACGGCAATATCAGCATCCACGACATTCAGAAGGCCACCTTCCGCCATGGCCTGAGCCGTCTGGAGACTGACAGCTCCATATTGTGCGAGAACCGTTTCTGGCACGCTCACGGCGCTTATTTTCAAGGCATTGGAATAGGTTATGAAACCGCCTTCCAAAACGTCCGACGAACCGGGAATATCACTGAGAGCCGCACCGATCAGGCCGCCTGTGCAGCTTTCCACTGTCACCAGTCTGCGACCGGACCGGCGGAGATGCTCCAGAACCCGTCCGGCGAGGGCGGCAATGTCGTTATCCGGCATGAAGATTCCTGACGCGATAGACCATCATTCCTGCTTCGATGTTCTCGATATAAAGGCGGGTTTCCCGGTAGGGTAGGCGTTCGATCCAGTCCAAAACACCGTCTTCTGACAACGGGTCCGAAGGTGGGTTTGCTTTGAGCCAGAGGTCCACCCGATGCGGGCCTGCGTTATAGGCAGCCAGCGCGTAGGGGATCACATTCCCGAAGCGTTCGAGAAGCTGAGAGATATAGGCGTTGCCGATTTTCAGGTTTATCTGCGGATCGGTTAGGGACGCGGGAGAGACGTTGATCGGCCCCAGATGCCCCTTACGCACCACATCTCTGGCTGCGGCGGGTAGGAGTTGCAGCAGGCCCACGGCCTTGGCGCCGCTTAGTGCGTTCGGATCGAAACCACTTTCCTGCCGGATGATGGCGGGAAGCAAGCCGTCCGGAACAGTTGATGCGGCTGGGTAGGGGTCGGGGAAGCCCTGCGGGTAAAGGGCAATGCCCTTGCGGGCCAAGGCATAGGAGGCAAAGACTTCCGGCGCAGGTAACCCAAGGCGGGACGCAGCATCGGCAACGGCTTTCTGACCTTCCGGAGACGGATTGACGGCTTCCAGCATCATGAGGAAATCCCGTGCATGATCGGGATCACCTGCCTGTACGAGGTCCGTGGCGGCTTCGAGCAGATCGGGGCGGCTGAGCGTTCCGGCGGGCGGAGTGGGCAGAGACTGAAGGGCCTGTAACAGGGCGTCGTCAAAGGCCGATGACGACTGACCTGAGACCAGAATGGCGTTGTTCTGCGTCAGGGATGCCAGAGCGAGCTGACCCGGAAACGTCGTGGGGAAGGCCGCGGCTTTTTGAAAAGCAGCTTGGGCGTCCTGATGTTTTTCAGCGGCCTGAAGGGCGCGGCCTGTCCAGTAATAGCCGCGAGCCTGCATCTGAAGCGAGGTTGCGCTCTGGAGAAGAGCAAAGAACTTTTCCGCGCGCGCCGGGTCATGAAGCTCTCTAAGCGCAATGAAGCCGCTGAGAAGAGCCGCTTCCTGACGGTCTGTCGTGTCCGGGGGCAGGGTGGTGTCGTCTGCGAGATCGGCCGCCTCTTTCGGACGACCGGCCAGAAGCAGGGCGCGGGCGAGGCTGATGCGTTCGGAAGACCAGTCATGGGATGGGTTCGCCCGCTGAAGCGCCGCGCCCTGCGTGGTCCAGAGAGACAACGCTTCATCCAGCCGATCCCCGCGACGCAGCGCACGCAAGCGATAGCGGATCAGGGTCGGGTCGGATTGCAGGTCCGATGGCAGGGAGGCGAACAGGGAATCGGCATCGGGAGACGCCAGACGCTCGGCCAGTCTGGCGCGGGCAAGAAGCTGCTGATCGGCTGAAAGACGCTCGATCTGTCTGGCCGCCGCCGAAAACTGCCCTCGTAGTTCGAGCGCTTCATAGCGGCTCCACTGATCGGCAGGCGTGAAGGCCTGACCAAACCGCGTGAGCAGGGTCTGTTCTTCGGCAGTAGTCAGGGCACTTCCGGACAGCCAGAGACGGCGCGCTGTGAAGGCCGGGTCCGGGAGATGGTCTGCACAGGCTGTAAACGCTGCTGGCAATGTGAGCGGATAAAGCGGGCAGAGAGCGTTCAGGGTCTGCGGATCGGATGTCTGAGAGAGTGCGTTCTGAAAACGCCACAGAATACGCACTCTCTGCGGCCATTGCGGCGTCTGTGCGAGGAAACTGGCATAACGCTGCGCCGAGAAACTGCTTCCTTCCGGCCCGACGAGGATCAACCACTCCGCCAGCCGTTCCTGAACAGGCGAGGGGGTAATCTCCATCGGGGGTGCAGCGAGGGCTGATGACGTGACAAGCAGCGTCATCAGCCCCGCAAAAAGAGTTTTGTCAGCTCGGAAGAACATGCGTCCAGACCTCCCCGCCGCCGCGGATGATGAGTTCGATTGCAACGCCCAGAACCACCAGCAGACCGATCCATGCAATCCAGCGATATCTGGCCAGAAGATTGGCGACAACCGATGCAGCAAGCCCCATGAGCAGCACCGACAGCACGAGCCCTGCAACAAGAATCCACGGATGCCCGACAGCCGCTCCGGCAACCGCCAGCACGTTGTCGAGGCTCATGGACAGATCAGCCACAACAATTTTGAGCACGGCAGGGCCGAGCCGGGGCGGGGCGGCTTCGACGTCCTCATGATGTTCGCCGCCGCGAAGTTCACGATACATCTTCCAGCAGACCCACAGAAGCAGAAACCCACCCGCCAGCGTCAGACCGACCACGGCGAGCAGCGTGGTCGCCAGCAGGGCCAGCCCTACACGCAGAATGGCGGCGAACCCGGTTCCAAACAGGATGGCGAGACGGCGCTGCAGCCCTTCCAGATTGCGCACGGCCATCCCGATAACGACCGCATTGTCACCGGCAAGGGTGATGTCGATCAGGGTGATCTGGCCGAGGGATATAAGGGCGTGAAGCAGAGAGTCAGGAGCCAAGGTGTCATTCTTCCGAAAAGGGGTCCGTGCAATGTCTTCGTATTTGGTCTAAGGAGCCTCCGTAAAGTAAAGCCCCACCTCGCATCCGGAGTTCCCATGGTACCCCGCTACAGCCGTCCGCAGATGACTGCCATCTGGTCTCCCGCCAACCGTTTTCGCATCTGGTTCGAGATCGAAGCCCTTGCCTGCGAAGCCATGGCACAACGGGGTGACATTCCCGCCGAATCAGCAAAGACCATCCGCGAGAAAGGTGACGTTGCCATGGCGGCGTTCTCCGATGCGGATCTGGCCCGCATCGACGAGATCGAAGCCGAAACGCGCCATGACGTCATCGCGTTCCTGACCTGGCTTGCGGAAAAGGTCGGTCCGGATAGTCGTTTCGTGCATCTGGGCATGACGTCTTCGGATGTGCTGGACACCTGCCTGTCCGTCCAGATGACGCAGGCCGCCGATCTGCTGCTGGAAGATCTGGACCGCGTTCTGGCCGCACTCAAAGATCGCGCCTACGAGCATCGCAACACGGTGACGATCGGCCGCAGTCATGCGATCCACGCCGAGCCGACCAGCTTTGGCCTGAAGATCGCCGGCCACTATGCCGAGTTCGCCCGGAACAGCGAGCGTCTGGTGCAGGCCCGCAAGGAAATTGCGGTCTGCGCGATTTCCGGCGCTGTCGGGACCTATGCGCATATCGACCCGGAAATCGAAGAATACGTCGCCGACAAGCTGGGCTTGGCTGTCGAGAGCGTGTCGACGCAGGTTATTCCGCGTGACCGCCATGCAGCGTTCTTCTGCACGCTCGGCGTGATCGCCAGCGGTATCGAACGTCTGGCGATCGAGGTCCGTCATCTTCAGCGTTCGGAAGTCCGGGAAGCGGAAGAGTTCTTCCACAAGGGACAGAAGGGCAGTTCGGCAATGCCGCACAAGCGCAACCCGGTCCTGTCGGAGAACCTGACGGGTCTGGCGCGCCTCATCCGCTCGCATGTCGTCCCCGCGCTGGAAAACGTCGCACTGTGGCATGAGCGGGACATCAGCCACTCCGCCGTCGAGCGCAACATCTGCCCCGATGCCACGATCGGTCTGGATTTCGCGCTGATGCGTCTGGCTGGAATGATGGAAAAGCTGGTCGTCTATCCCGAGCAAATGATCGCAAACATGGAAAGCCTCGGCGGCGTCGTCCATTCCGGCGAAGTCCTGCTGACGCTGGCTCGTGCTGGGATTTCACGCGAGGACGCCTATCGCATCGTACAGCGCAACGCCATGGAAACATGGACGAAGCTGAACAAACCGGGCTTCAAGACCTTCCGTGAAAACCTTGAATCCGATCCGGAAGTGGCCGGTCGTGTCAGCAAGGACATTCTCGATCAGGCGTTCGACCCGGCACAGCATCTGCGCGCCGTGGATCGCATCTTCGCCCGTATCTTCGACTAAGAGGCGTGCGGAACGCAGACTTCCTGCGATTTCCTGCGTTCCGCATACTCGCAGTTCCGGTTCCGCAATGCTATGGAACCACAATTCGTCGCTGCTCCAGCCGTCCGCATCTTCTGTCAGGACGGCGCAACGCTAAGGATTGCTCATGGCTCGCCGCCGCCAGCTCTATGAGGGCAAAGCCAAGGTTCTTTTTGAAGGCCCAGAACCCGGCACACTTGTTCAGTACTTCAAGGATGACGCCACCGCCGGAAACGGCGCGAAGAGCGGTATCATCACCGGTAAGGGTGTCCTGAACAACCGCATCAGCGAATACCTGATGCTCAAGCTTCACGAGATCAACATCCCGACCCACTTCATCCGTCGGCTGAACATGCGCGAGCAGCTCATCCGCGAAGTGGAGATCATTCCGCTTGAAGTCGTGATACGCAATGTGGCGGCGGGCTCGCTGGCCAAGCGGCTTGGCATCCCCGAGGGAACGCGCCTGCCGCGCACGATCATCGAATACTACTACAAGAACGACGCTCTCAACGACCCGATGGTCTCGGAAGAGCATATCGCAGCGTTCAACTGGGCCGCACCGCAGGACATGGACGACATGAACCAGCTTGCGCTCAGAACAAATGATTTCCTGATGGGCATGTTCACCGCTGTCGGCATCACGCTTGTCGATTTCAAGCTGGAATTCGGACGGATCTGGGAAGGCGAGGAGATGCGTATTCTTCTGGCCGACGAAATCTCGCCGGATAACTGCCGTCTGTGGGATTCCAAAACGAACGAGAAGTTGGACAAGGATCGTTTCCGCCGCGACATGGGTCGCGTCGAGGAAGCGTATCAGGAAGTGGCAAAGCGTCTCGGGATTCTGCCCGAGTCCGGGAATGGTGACCTCAAGGGTCCGGAGGCAGTTCAGTGAAAATCCGTGTTTTTGTTTCTCTGAAAGACGGCGTTCTCGATCCGCAGGGCAAGGCCGTGGGCCATGCTCTTGAAACCCTTGGCTTCAAGGGTCTGGGCGAAGTGCGCATCAATCGCGTCGTTGAACTCGATGTTCCGGCCGACAATGCCGCCGACGCACTCGCGCAGGGCGAAGCCATGGCGCGCGCGCTTCTGGCCAATGAGGTCATTGAGGATTTCAGCGTCGAGGTGGCCGGATGACCCGTCTTTCCACGATTTTCCTGCTGGCTGGTCTCGCAGTTGCTCCGGTTCTTGTTTCGACCCCGGCTCACGCGCAGCGCGTGTCCAAGGTTTCAGGCAAGGCTCTGGGGCAGATGTGCTCCAGCAAGTCCTCCATCGGCATGTGCGACGCCTATCTGTCAGGCCTGATGGATGGTGAAGCCTGGGCTAAGAAGTACGACAGCTTTGCCCATGACGAGTCCGCTCCGGTCGCGTTCTGCGTTCCAGCCCAGCAGACCGCACCGCAGGTCCGCGGTCTGGTCGTCGCCTGGCTGCATGCCCATAACGATGCGCTGACGGAGCCTGCGGGCAAGGCTGTCTATCGCGCCCTGCATGACACCTATCCGTGCCATGCGTCCGCTCCGGCGGAGGGCCAGAAATGAAGGCAGGTATCGTCGTATTTCCCGGCACGAACCGGGAGCGCGACATGGTCCATGCCCTGAAGCTGGTGACGGGGCAGACGCCGCGTCTGATCTGGCATGGGGAAACCTCTCTGGGGGATCTGGACCTCGTGGTGCTTCCGGGCGGTTTTAGCTTCGGGGATTATCTGCGCAGCGGGGCCATGGCCGCACATTCACCGATCATGCGGGACGTCAAGGCGTTCGCAGGCAAGGGCGGTCATGTTCTGGGTGTCTGCAATGGCTTCCAGATCCTGACGGAATCCCATCTGCTGCCGGGCGCGCTGCTTCGCAATGCTGGTCTGCGTTTCCTGTCGCAGGACTGCCATCTGAAGGTTGAGAATGCGTCGTCGCCCTATACGCGGGGCTGGGCGCGCGGTGATGTGTTCCGCGCGCCGCTGGCACATGGTGACGGGAACTACACGGCCTCTCCCGAGACGCTGAAGCGTCTTGAAGGCGAAGGCCGCGTGGCGTTCCGTTATTGTGGGGCGGATGGTGTGGTTTCGGACGATGATCGTGCGACCAACCCCAACGGGAGCACACGTTCCATCGCCGGGATTCTGAGCGAGAATGGCCGTGTCTGTGGCCTGATGCCGCACCCGGAGAACCTGACTGACCCCGAAATCGGCGCAACCGACGGCGTGCCGCTTTTCAAAGGCCTTGTGGAGGCTCTTGTCGGATGAGTGTGACGATTGATGCCCAGCTTGCCCAGTCTTTCGGACTGACCGGCGAGGAATACGACAAGCTTGTCACGATCATGGGACGGACGCCGAGCTTTACGGAGCTTGGAATTTTCTCCGTCATGTGGTCCGAGCACTGTTCCTATAAATCGTCCCGCATTCATCTCAAGACGCTGCCGACCAAGGCACCGTGGGTCATCCATGGGCCGGGCGAGAACGCAGGCGTCGTGGATATCGGCGAAGGTCTGGCTGCCGTCTTCAAGATGGAAAGCCACAACCATCCGTCCTTCATCGAGCCCTATCAGGGCGCGGCGACGGGCGTGGGCGGCATTCTGCGTGACGTATTCACGATGGGCGCACGTCCAGTTGCGAACCTCAACGCCCTGCGTTTCGGTGATCCGAAACATGCAGGAACGCGTCGTATCGTCGATGGCGTCGTGCGTGGTGTTGGCGGTTATGGCAACTGCGTCGGTGTTCCGACCGTGGGTGGTGAGGTCAACTTCCACAAAGCGTATGACGGCAATCCGCTCGTCAATGCCATGACGGTCGGTGTGGCCAAGCAGGACAAGATCTTCCTGTCGGCTGCGGCCGGCGTGGGCAATCCGGTTGTGTATGTCGGCTCCAAGACGGGCCGTGACGGCATCCATGGCGCGACCATGTCTTCGGCGGAGTTCGACGAGGAAGCAGCCTCCAAGCGTCCGACCGTTCAGGTTGGCGATCCGTTCATCGAAAAGCTGCTGATCGAGGCCTGCCTTGAACTGATGGCCACCGATGCGATCGTCGCCATTCAGGACATGGGTGCGGCTGGTCTGACGTCTTCTGCCGTTGAAATGGCGGGCAAGGGCGGCGTTGGCATTGAACTGAATCTTGATGCCGTTCCGCAGCGCGAGCCGAACATGTCGGCTTACGAGATGATGCTGTCCGAGAGCCAGGAGCGTATGCTCATGGTCCTCAAGCCCGAGCGGACCGAAGTCGCGCGCGCGATCTTCGCGAAGTGGGAGCTGGATTTCGCCATCATCGGTGTGCTGACTGATACGGGCCGCATCACGATCCGTCATCATGGCGAAATCGAAGCCGATATTCCGCTGGCCCCGCTGGCGGATGAAGCTCCGCTCTATAACCGTCCGACCGTGCCGCTCACGGCACCCGCACGGATTGAAACGCCCGCTGACCCGGAAGGGATCGAGAAGGCGCTGCTGACACTGATCGGCTGCCCGGATCTGGCATCCCGTGCGTGGGTCTGGAACCAGTATGACGGCTCGGTCGGTGGCAACACGGCGCGTCGTCCGGGCGCGGCTGATGCAGCCGTGGTCCGCGTTGACGATACGCGTCTAGGTCTCGCTCTGACGACGGACTGCACGCCGCGCTACTGTCAGGCCGATCCGAAGACTGGCGGTGCGCAGGCCGTGGCCGAAGCCTGGCGGAATCTGACAGCAACGGGTGCGACCCCGCTGGCCGTGACGGACAACCTGAACTTCGGCAATCCGGAACGGCCGGAAATCATGGCGCAGTTCGCCGATGCCATCAAAGGCATGGGCGATGCCTGTCGTGCGCTCGACTTCCCGGCCGTGAGCGGCAACGTCTCGCTGTATAACGAGACGCGCTCACCGTCCGGCGAGGCTCAGGCGATTCTGCCGACGCCCGCGATCGGTGCGCTTGGCGTGCTCGCGGATGCGTCCAAGTCCATCGGTCTTGCGATGCCGGATGCCCATGATCTGGTGCTGGTCGGCTCTATCCGGGGCGAACTCGGACAGTCTTTGTGGCTTCGCGAAATCTGCCAACGTGAAGACGGAGCACCGCCGGTCGTCGATCTCGCGGTCGAACGTCGTAACGGGGACTTTGTGCGCAGCCAGATTACGGCGGGTGCGGTTGCGGCCTGTCATGACATCGCCGATGGTGGTCTGCTGGTGACGGTCGCGGGAATGGTGATGGCGAGCGGCGTCGGCTGCACGCTTGAAGCCGCTCCGACGGACATTGCCGCGCATGCCTTCTGGTTCGGTGAGGATCAGGGCTGCTACGTCATTGCAACTTCCGATGGTGCGGCCCTTGTCGCAGCGGCGGAGAAGGCCAATGTTCCGGCAATCCGTCTGGGACGTTCGGGCGGCAGTGATCTGGTTCTTCCGGGAACCGTCAGCGTCAGCGCGGAGCGTCTCAGCGAGATCAATGCCGCGTTCTTCCCGCGGTTCATGGGTGAGGGAGCCTGATTTTTATGCCAATGGCAGCTTCTGAAATCGAACGCACGATTCTCGCCGCCATCCCTGATGCCCAGATCGAGATCGAAGATCTCGCCGGGGACGGGGATCATTACGCCTGTCAGGTTACAAGCGAAGCCTTCCGCGGGCTTTCGCGTGTACGCCAGCACAAACTGGTTTATGATGCGTTCGGAACCCGCATGGGCACTGAACTGCATGCGATGGCCCTCAAGACGCTCACCCCTTAAGCGCCGGGGCTGACGTCTTTTTTTCCAGACGAGCACTGACAGCAGGAGCGGACGTTCTGTCCGCCCTGCCGAACCAAGGAAAATCCAATGTCCGAAACCGTGTTCCAGCATATCCAGACCCTGATCGACGCCAATCCGGTCATGCTGTTCATGAAGGGTGACAAGCTCTTCCCGCAGTGCGGCTTCTCCGCACGCGTGGTCCAGATCCTCAACCATCTCGGCGTTCCGTTTGCGACCTGCAACATTCTTGAAAGCGCCGAACTGCGTCAGGGCATCAAGGACTTCTCGCAGTGGCCGACCGTGCCGCAGCTGTACATCAAAGGCGAGTTCGTAGGCGGCTGCGATATCGTGACTGACATGTATCAGAGCGGCGAGCTTGAGACTTTGCTGACCGAAAAAGGCATAACGACTGCCAACGCCTGACAGCCGCTGCCTGATTCGGGCGCGACTGTGGCGAAAAGTGCTGAATTCAGCACTTTTTAAGCATTGCTCCTGCCACAATTCAGCCATGAAGCGACGAAAAGTGGCAGGACCTTGATTTTTTCGGAAACTTTCCCATCAGGGGTTGCCGGACCCCGAGTTCAGCGCATAGGCTGTTTCCATCAGAACGGGATGGGACACAACGTCAATGGCGCGCAACTGGGTCGGCAGAATTGCTCTGGGTATCATGGGTGTTGGTATCTGCATGGGGGCAGGCAAGGCCTATGCCCGTCCGGCCATCACCGATTACGAAGCCAGCAAGCTGACCTTTGACGCATTGACTGCAACGCCGGTCTATCACCGTGCCGTTTTCCATCATGCGTTTGCGCGCCGCACAACTTCGCATAACACAGCCGTTGCTTGGAGCAGCTCACACGCTGTCATCCGCAACGTTGCTTATCGCCCGCATGCAACCGCTCATGCCCATATCGCAGTGGCGTCCGCTCATCACCACGCACGCGTCCGTCGCACCTGATTTTTCAGAATTGGCGCAGCGCATCCTGAATGCGTCGTGCCTGACCTGACGGGTCCACGACGATCAGATCAAGCCGTGTGTTGGGTCGCTGCCACTCCGGTTTCGTCAGCAGGATATACTCGAAGGCTTCCATCAGCCTTTGAGACTGCCTGACAGTCAGGCATGACGCACTTTCCCGCAGGCTGCGTCTCTGCTTGACTTCAACAGCAATCAGCCATTCCGAATCTGCTGCCAAAAGATCGATTTCGCCATAAGGCGTTCGTAATCTGCGCGCCATAATTGTCAGCCCGCGCTCTTCAAGGAGGCGGGCTGCAATATTTTCAGCGTTCAGCCCCGTATAATAGGATTGAACGCCTCGGGTCTGTGGGCTTTTCAGTGTTCGTCCCGCAGAAGACGGGCGGCGTCCAGAGCGAAATAGGTAAGGATGCCGTTACAGCCGGCACGCTTGAAAGCGATCAGGCTTTCCATGATCGTACGATCGCGGTCGAGCCAGCCGTTCTGGATGGCCCCCATAAGCATCGCGTATTCCCCCGACACCTGATAGGCGAAAGTCGGAACTTCGAAGCGTTCGCGCACGCGGCGGATGATATCGAGATACGGCATGCCCGGCTTGACCATGATCATGTCCGCACCTTCGCGCAGATCCTGCTCAACTTCGCGCATGGCTTCGTCGGAATTGGCCGGGTCCATCTGGTAGGTCTTCTTGTCTCCGTGCAGCAGGCTGCCGGACCCCAAGGCATCGCGGAACGGACCGTAAAAGGCGGACGCATATTTTGCCGTGTAGGCCATGATGCGCGTCGTGTCGTAGCCATTGCCGTCGAGCGTTTCGCGAATGGCTTTCACGCGGCCATCCATCATGTCGGATGGGGCGATGATATCATTGCCCGCACGGGCCTGATTGAGGGCCTGCTGGCGGAGGATTTCCACGGAGGCGTCGTTAAGGATCCGGCCATTCTCGATCACGCCGTCATGGCCGTGATCGGTGTACGGATCCAGCGCCACGTCTCCGATAATGCCCAGATCGGGGAAGGCGTCCTTGATGGTGCGCGAAGCGCGACACATCAGGTTATCCGGATTCAGGGCCTCTGTGCCCGTGGCGTCGCGGACGCTCATGGGCGTTACGGGGAAAATGGCGACGGCCGGGATGCCGAGGTCCACGGCCTGTCGGACGTGTTCGACGACATTGTCCACGCTGACACGTTCGGCGCCCGGCATGGAGTCGACCTTCTGGCGCTGGTTTTCACCTTCGCAGACGAAAATCGGCCAGATCAGGTTGTCGACATGCAGGCGATGTTCCTGCACCAGACGACGGGTGAAAGCATCGTGGCGATTACGCCGCGGACGGGAAAGGGGATATGCTGCATTGCTCATACCCCTGATCATGCGCCTAACTTCAGTCCCTGCAAAGTCGACTGTTGCGGATGCCGTAGACGAAATAAATGACAAGCCCAATGATGAGCCAGACGATGAGCCTGATCCATGTCAGGCGGTCCAGCGATACCATCACGGCCCCGCAGGACAGAACGCCGAGGACCGGAATGATAGCGCCACCCGGCACGCGGAACTGACGGGGTGCATCCGGCTGGGTTCGGCGCAGGACGGGGACGCTCGCACAGACAATAATGAAGGCAAGAAGCGTTCCGATCGAGGTCATGTTCCCAAGCACGCCAATCGGCACGAGAGCCGCGAGAAGGCTTGTCAGAACCGCGAACAGAAGATGAGATGTCCAGGGCGTGCGGGTACGGGTGTTCAACCGTGCAAACAGCGGGGGGAGCAGCCCGTCATGGGACATCACGAGAAAGATCCGTGCCTGTCCCAGAAGCATTCCGAACAGAACCGAGACATAGCCCGACGTAATGCCAAGCTTCACAAGACTTGCGACCCAAGGGAGATGCGCGGTGTCGATGGCGGTCGCCACTGGGCTCGGGTCATTGGCCATGAGGCGATAATTGACCACCCCGGTCAGAACCAGCGAGAAAATGACGTAGACCACGGAACAGACCAGTAGACTTCCGATGATCCCGATTGGGATGTTCCGCGCCGGGTTCCGGCTGTCCTGCGCGGCGGTCGAGACGATATCGAAGCCGAGATAGGCAAAGAAGGCCATCCCGGCCGCGCGCATGACGCCAGAAAACCCGAAAGAGCCGAACGTGCCGGTATTTTCAGGGATGAACGGATGATAGTTCGCCACATGGACATGCGGCGCACAGACCACGATCACGATAGCGACGACCGCCAGCTTGATGACGACGACGGCCGTATTCACCTTCGCGGATTCGCTGACACCGCGCATCAGGAGCGCCGTCACGATCCACAGGGCGCACGCTGCTGGCAGATTGAACCAAGCGGTCGTGATGGTGCCGTCTGACAGCGTCACAGGCGTGAGCGGCGGAGCAAGAAGCCTCGGGTCGATGGGAAGTCCCCATCCGCCCAGAAGCGATGCCAGATAACCGGACCAGCTTGAGGCAACGGTCGCCGCCCCCACCGTATATTCGAGCACGAGATCCCAGCCGATCATCCATGCGATCAGCTCCCCCATGGAGGCATAGGCGTAAGAATAGGCCGAGCCGCCGGAGGGAATCATCCCGGCCAGTTCGCCATAACACAAACCTGCAAACCCGCAGGCCACGGCTGCGATAACAAAAGACAGCGTCACGGCCGGACCGGCATTCTGGCCAGCAGCGACACCTGTAAGAGAGAAAAGACCAGCACCGATCGTCACGCCGATACCGAGGGCGACGAGCTGCCAGGGACCGAGAACACGCCTGAGGCCAGTCTGGCTGTCGGCTGCGGATGATACGGGTTTGGTCCGCCAGAGCGGAGTGGTCATGAAGGATCCTCGTTTGTTAGGCGGATTGTTTTTGCCGAGGCAGGCAATCTGGGCTAGTCACATGCCGAACTCACCCTGGAGAATGGACCACGATGTCGGAACACGCCAGCCAGTCCACGCTGAATCGTTTCTTTCATGCCCCCCTCAAGGAGGTTGATGCCGAAGTTGCCACCATCCTGAACGAGGAGCTGACGCGCCAGCAGGACGGCATCGAGCTCATCGCTTCGGAGAACATGGCCTCTTTCGCAGTCATGGAAGCACAGGGTTCGGTGCTGACGAACAAGTATGCGGAAGGCCTTCCGGGCAAGCGCTATTACGGCGGCTGCGTGGACGTGGACCGTGTTGAGAACCTCGCTATCGAGCGTCTGAAAAAGATGTTCGGCGCGGAATTCGCAAACGTGCAGCCGCATTCGGGCGCCAATGCCAATCAGGCGGCGTTCATGGCGCTGGCCAAGCCGGGCGATACGATTCTTGGCCTGAGCCTTGCCGCTGGTGGACATCTGACGCATGGCGCGGCTCCGAACTATTCGGGCAAGTGGTTCAACTCCGTGCAGTATGGCGTTCGCGCAGAAGACGGGCTAATCGACTACGACCAGATGGAAGCCCTGGCTCGCGAGCACAAGCCGAAGATCATCGTGGCTGGCAGCTCCGCCTATCCGCGCGTCATCGACTTCGCCCGCTTCCGCAAGATTGCCGATGAAGTCGGTGCGTATCTGATGGTGGACATGGCGCATTTTGCCGGTCTGGTTGCCGCTGGTCTGTATCCGAACCCGGTTCCGGTTGCGGACATCACGACGTCCACGACGCACAAGACGCTGCGTGGCCCGCGTGGCGGCATCATCCTGACGAACGACCCGGATCTGGCGAAGAAGGTGAACTCCGCCGTGTTCCCCGGCCTGCAGGGTGGCCCGCTCATGCATGTCATCGCGGGCAAAGCCGTTGCGTTCGGTGAAGCGCTTTCGGACGAGTTCAAGGACTATCAGAAGCGTGTTCTCGCCAATGCCCGCGCGCTGGCGGACGAGCTTCAGAACCGTGGCTTTGATATTGTTACGGGTGGCACGGACAGCCATCTGATCCTCGTGGATCTGCGTCCGAAGAAGGTGACGGGCAAGCTGGCCGAAGCCATTCTGGAACGTGCTGGCATTACGGCGAACAAGAACGCCATCCCGTTCGATCCGGAAAAGCCGTTTGTGACATCCGGCATCCGTCTGGGCAGCCCGGCGGCAACGGCGCGCGGTTTCGAAGAAGCCGAGTTCCGCGAAGTTGGCCGCATGATCGACGAAGTGCTGACAGCGGCTCTTGAGGAAGAAAATTCCGAAGCCGTCACGGCGCGCGTGCATGAAGAAGTGAAGGCCCTGTGCCGTCGCTTCCCGATCTATGACCGCGCGTCTGCCTAAGATCTGAACGGGGCTGCGGTCCGTCTGGCCAAGCGGACCGCGAGCTGTCCCCGACGGGGACGCAGATTGGGCATGATCAGCAGGCACTCGTCATAGGGTGTGTAGATCAGATCATGTCCGTCATGGGCGAGGGGCGTTCCCGCCTTGGGAATCGTGACTCCGCCCTCCCACGGCCTGACGAAACTGAAATCCGAATGCCGGGCAATGATGTTGTCGGTCACGACAGCCATTTCGGGCTCGCAGGCTTCCTGCGTGGCATGTCCACGAAGATGGATGGCCTCGGCCTGTTCCAGAAGACGCTTGATGGCGCTTTCCATGACAGTGACGGCTCCAGGGTCCCAGTGAGACCCGGCTTCCAGAAGACAGCTTCGTCCGGTTCCACCCGGCGACATGAAATGCGCGTGTTCGATCAGGCGTGAACCACCCTGATGCCCCAGATCCGTCAGAACCGTCTGAGGCAGATTTCGACCTGCCGCCAGAGCACAGGCCAGTTCTGCCGAACGCTGGCGGGGAGAGGCGATGAACAGGGGCTCGGACGGCCAGAGCGTGGAATGCAGATCCAGCAACAGGTCCGCCCGGGCGATATAAGGCTGAAGCTGTCTGGCCCGTTCAAGCTCGCTGGAATGGTCGCGTCCATTCAGCCGTGTGCTGTGCCATAGGCGGTTCAGATCTTCGTCGACATGGCGGGCCATGACGGGGTTGCTGATATCAAACCGATCGAAGGCTTCCAGATTGGCCACAATGAAGGTCAGACGCCCCGATGTCAGGGACACGCCTCGTCGGCGAAAGTTCTCAAGCGCCCATCCCCCGGCATATTCGTTGCCATGGACCATGGCGGTGATAACGATTTCAGGGCCGGAGCGCCCCGAATCGAAGATCCATACGCCCGGTACGCCTGAAGGCGGCAGACGCCACATGGCAAGATCGGGCGGAGGCAGACTCACCTTAAAGACGGGCGGGGGCTGTCCGAAGCCGGGCAGCGTTTCCGACAGACGGGGCTGACGGATCCGCACGGGGTGATGCCGCTGTCCCGCCTTGCAACTCATGTCATGCCCCTCCGTCGCGGACTGACGCGACAACAGGCACCCTCCGTCCGGCAGCCCGGCGAAGCCATACCTGCACCACAGAGCGTAGGACATGGATCGGTCATGGATTGTAGTGTAAGCACGTTGGGCGCAGGTCGCCAGAGAGGGAACATCGCCTTTCTTTCCTTCCATAACGGAAAGAAATCACATTTTTCCGAGGCCGGTCTGATAGCATCGTTTTCTGTTTTCCGCCCGGTTTTCCAGAGATTTCGGCTCCTTGCCCATGTTTGCGACCAAGGACAGACGCCCCATGAACGGACGATGAAACAGTCTCTCTCCATTTTTCACAAAGTATGGCAGCGCTTCCCTGCTGACGCCCGACGACGCTTTTTCGTCCGGGCCACCGCTCTGGCTGTGCCTCCAGTCAGACCGCGGAAACCTGTTGCGGCACACGGGATGATCGTTGCTGGCGAATTCAGTCGCAGCTCCGGGCTAGGCGAAGGCGCGCGACTGATGGTCCGGGCTCTGCGGGAGATGGGGATTCCCTGCGCGACATGGGATATTGACCGCCGCGTTCTTGCAGGAGACGTGACGGGGCCGGGAGCGCCGCTGGTGATGCATGTGAATGCTCCCATGCTGCCTTATGCCCAGTTCTTCATGCCACGCGCACTGCGGACGGGACGCCGGGTTATCGGATACTGGGCGTGGGAACTCCCGGTCGTTCCGGACATATGGCGCATCGCCCGGCGGCATGTGCATGAAATCTGGGCGCCCTCGCAGTTCACTGCTGATGCCCTGCGCTCTCTTGGACGTCCAGTGCGGGTTGTGGAACATCCGGTAGGTCTTGCAGAAGAAAAATCTTCCGGACGGGATCGGACGTCTTTCGGGTTGCCGGAGAACTGCGTGATTGTTCTCGTTTCGTTCAGCCTATCGTCCAGCATGGTTCGCAAAAGCCCGATCGAGACAATCCATGCCTTCAGGAAAGCCTTTGGAGACCGCAAGGACCGGCTTCTGCTCCTGAAAATTGGTCATACCGCGCATTACCCCGAGGATCTGGCGACGATCCGGGCGGCCATCGGAGGAGCCCCCAATATCCGTATCGAAACCGGACAGCTTGATGGTGCCGACAGACTTGCTCTGACGGAATGTGCAGATATCGTGCTGTCCTTGCATCGAAGCGAAGGCTTCGGACTTGTCGTAGCGGAAGCCATGGCGCTCGGGCGGTGCGTGATTGCAACGAACTGGTCCGCAACGGCCGAGTTTATGGACGAAACCTGTGGCCTGCCGGTTTCCTATACGCTCGTTCCTGCCCGTGATCCTCGTGGAATCTGGGACATGCCCGATACGCAGTGGGTGCTGCCTGACATGGAGTCCGCCGTGCAGGCCCTTCGGACAGCGGCTGATGATCCGAATCTGCGAGCCCGTCTTGGCGCGCAGGCTAGACACAAAATTGCTACACTCCTGAATGGTGCGACATTGCGCGACGCGGCGCAGGCCGTTGGAGCGCGACCGTGAGCAGACGTTCTGAAGGCAGTCCGGCCAGACGCATTCTCGTCTGGCAGTGGGGACGGCGGGGCGCAGGGCCACGCATTGCGGTGGATCTGGCGGATGGCCTTAAAAGACTGCCAGAGACGGAGGTTTTGCTCTGCCTGTCAGAACGGGCGGAAATCCTGCGAAGCAAAAATGCCCCGGAATCCGTGCTCAAGGTCGCGACCTACAGTTCGCTGCGCGGATTGCTAAAACGACTTCTGACAGCGCCCTGGCTTCGCAGGCGGCTTGCACGGATTGTGCAGGATTTCCGCCCGGATATCGCTATCTGTGCCATGCCGGGGCCATTGGACATGCTGATGACGCAGGTGCTTCACAGAGCAGGCGTCTGGACCGTCGTTATCGTGCATGATGCACAGCCGCACCCGGGAGACGGATATCCGTTGCAGGCTCTGTTGCAGCGCCGGTTAATCCGTCACGCCGATCAGATCGTCACGTTCAGCCGCCATGTTGCCGGCGGACTGACGTCAGGGCCGCATGCCGTGTCGTGTCCCGTAACGGCGCTTGCACACCCGCCCGTTATCGGCGGGACAGGCACAGTGCCATTTGCTCATGGAGGCGCGCCCCGCATTCTCATGTTCGGGCGCCTTCTGCCTTACAAGGGACTGGACCTTCTGGCGGAGGCTCTGCCCTACGTCCGTCATGAATTTGAATGTCGGGTTGTCGGGCATGGCCCGCAAAGCCCCGAACTCCACAGGCTTGCGACGCTCGAAAATGTCAGTGTCGAGAACCGCTGGGTTGAGGAAGACGCTCTGCCCGCGCTTGTCGAGTGGGCCGATATCGTGGTGCTGCCCTATCGTGAGGCGTCCCAGAGTGGCGTAGGGGCCATGGCGATTGCCAGCACGCGTTATGTGGTCGCAACGCGCGTGGGCGGACTGGTCGAGCAGTTTGTCGACGATCCGCAGGCTGTACTGTGCGATCCGGACCCCGCAGCCATTGCACGGGCGCTGGAGACAATCCTTGAAGCCCCTCCGCCCATACGACCCCGCATTAATAATGCGCAGGAATGGGAAAATCTGGCGAGGGACATTCTCGCCAGCCGCAACGCTTAACGGTCCAGCGAGTCTTCAGTCGCAATCCGGACGCGGTAGCCGATATGTTTCTCCACATCGCGCAGAAAAGTCCGCTCATCAATATTGATCAACGAAAACGCCACGCCCTTGCGTCCGGCACGGGCTGTCCGCCCGATACGGTGGACGTAGGCCTCCGGCGTTTCAGGCATATCCATGTTGATGACGAGATCCACATCCGGAATATCGAGACCTCGCGAGGCGATGTCGGTCGTCACCAGAATGGGAACACGCCCCTGACGGAACAAGTCAAGCGCCTTGTTGCGAGCGCCCTGCGTGCGATCCCCATGCAGGGTCTCGATCCGCAAATTGTGTCGACGCAGGATTTTGGCGAGCGCGTCCACCGTGTTCTTCGTCCGCGCGAAGACGATGCTTCGGCCTTCGAAATGCTTCAGCAGACGAGCCACGGTTTCGGGCTTGTCGTCTTTTTCCACGAAGATCGCCCGCTGGCGAATATTTTTAGGCGTGAAAGACTCCGCCGCGATTTCCACACGAACAGGATCGCGCGTCACCCGCTTGGCCAGATCCATCACAGGCTCAGGCAATGTCGCCGAGCAGAAAACGGTCTGGGGAGGGCAATCCGGGAAATAGGACGTGAGAGCCGTCATGCTGGCCGAAAAATCTTCGTCCAGCAGGCGGTCAGCTTCGTCCAGAACGAGATAGGTCAGATGTTCCAGAACCAGATCGGCCTGCATGACCAGATCCAGAAGGCGCCCGTGCGTGGCCACAATGATATCCACACCATCGCTGACAGACTGGACCTGCTGCTCACGGGAAGTTCCACCACATACGACGCGTGTTTTCAGGGAAAGCCTGCGCCCGAGCTGACGGCATACGGCGGCAGTCTGGGCGGCGAGTTCGCGTGTCGGCTCAAGAATAAGCGCGCGCGGGCCAGGCGCCGGGCCTGCTTCTTCGAGCTTCTGGAGCATGGGCAGCACGAACGCCGCCGTCTTGCCGCTACCGGTCTGGGAGCCGACGAGAACATCCTTGCCCTCAAGCAGGGGAGGAAGGGCCTGCGCCTGGATCAGGCTCGGGCGTTTGTGTCCGGCCTGAGCGAGAGTTGCCAGCAGGGGCGCAATCAGCCCAAGCTCTTCAAATCCGGGAGCAGGAACGGCTGGGGTTGTATTCGAGGAGGCAGGGGGCGTCTGGGACGTTGTCATATGCGCTTCTTGCCAAATTTCTCGCAGTTCGGGAAACACCTTCTTTTTTGCGGAGTTCCGTCATCAAAGCCATCATCATCGCGGAAGACTTCGCCGGCATGCGCGCACAGGGTGCGGGACTGGCCGAAAAGGCAGGTCTGGAATGGGATTTTCGACCAGTCCGCATCCAGCCGTTCTGGTCGCGCTTTCCTGCACGGTACTGGCCGTTTCCCTTAAAGCGGGTCGATCTGATCAGGATTCCCGAAGACACACGCCTCATCATTTGCATCGGGGGAACCGGAGGCGTTGTCGGAAGGGCCGTTGCGCAACGCGACGGGCTCCCCGTCGTGCAGATCCAGAACCCGCGCATGCTGGTTCAGAAATTCGATCTGGTGATTGCCAACACTCATGATGACATCACTGGACCGAACGTCTTGATCTCGCGCAATGCACTTCATCCCGTAACGCAGCAGAAGCTCGATCTGGCGCGTGCCCAGTCGGAGGGGCGGCTGAAGCGGGATAACCGTCCGCTTCTGTCCGTTCTGATCGGGGGCGCCAACGGCCGTTTCACACTGGGTGCGGCCGAAGCGGAGCGGATAGCGGAAGGGATCATCGCTTTTACAATGCACAACACCATGCAGGCCGTCCTCACCCCATCACGCCGAACCGATCCGGCTGCCGTGGATATTTTTCGCAAACGGCTGGAGCCGTACGGCATTGCCGTTCTGACAGGAAGCGGCGACGACAATCCCTATATGGGGATGCTGGCCTGTGCTGACGTCATTGCCGTGACGACCGACAGCGTTTCCATGATGTCCGAAGCCGTGGCGACGTCTGCGCCCGTTCTGGTTTTTCCGCTGCCCGGGCGTTCAAGCCGGATTTCACGCTTTGTCAAAACCCTCGAAGACGCCGGGCGTGTGAAAATGTTCGATCCCAAACAGACCCCGTGGGACGTGACCCCGCTTGACGATACCCCCCTCGTGGCGAGAGAAATGCGCCGACGTCTGAAGCTCTGAAAGGGCCCCCTGTATGCTCGATATCCGCACCTTTGGTCCGCAGGGTGGCAATATTCTGTATAAGGCACTGGCGCATCCGCTGGCCGCTGAAGCTCTCGTTCGCATGGAAGCCGAATTCGCAGGCCGGACACTGGCGGTCTACGACCCGGATGATGCCGCCCGCACGCTGGCTGCTCTCTATCCGGGCCTGAAACCGGCGCAAGTCTATGTTCATGACACCGAACAGGTCGGAAAGCCGGACGGGTTTGGCGGTACGCTGCGGGCACTGGTGGATCTTCCCACGACGGAAGCGGATGTCATTCTCGCGCTGTCATTTGAAGATGCAAAAATGCGAACGCGCCTGAAGGGGCTTCTGAACGGACGTGAACTCCAGACCCTCGCACCCGCTCGCCTGCCGGATGATATGCTGGTCAAGGGGCGACCCTATCTGGACAAGCTGAACTTCGCGACCAATTTTGCCTTTTTCCGCGAAACAGAACGCTTTTCCTGCCGGATCGTGACGGCCAATTACTGGTCCAGCTATGCCGCAGAAAACCTGCGTTACTGGATGCGGCTTTATGACGAAACCGGCAACATTCTGGCGCAGTGGGAACAGCCGGTGACGGAATCCGGTGCGGGGATTACGGTCGACAGCGCTGAAGTGCGGAGGCGGTTTGATCTGCCTGAGTTTACGGGACAGCTTTTCATTCACGTTCTCGGCGCACGCGGTCATGACGTCGTAAAATATGCGCTCGATAGCTGGGGCAAGAACGGCGATCCAAGCCTGTCCGTCACGCACGACGCCAATGCATGGCCGTCCGTGCGTTACGCAACCCTTCCGGCACCGGAACCTGACGAGACGCTGATCGTGTGGGTCCAGAACAGCCACGCGACGACAATTCCCGCTGGTGCGATTACTTTCAATCGTATGGGAGAAGACGCTCCGCGCGCGCTCAACCGTTCGATAAAACCGTTCGAGACAGTTGCTGTAAATGTCGGCGCACTTTTTCCTGATCTGCACTGGCCCGCACAGCCTGAACTGCGTTCCGGCCGACATCTGGTCCGTCCGCGCTATGAAATCACCCAGCGCGGGCGCACTCGCATTGCGCATCTGAATGTGGAGCGGGACAACCTGCGGCCAGATCCTGCCATCCGTCAGTTCCCACCGTCGCTGGGCCGTGGTTTCCTGCTGCCGTTCCCGATTCTCGATCCAAAGCGCTTCGAGACTTTTCTTCAACCCAATCCCATGTCTGAATCACTGGAAACGCTCCCTGTCAGACTGGACCTGTTTGATGAATCCGGCGAAAAAACCGGCTCGCATTTTCTGGGAAACCTTCCTCGCAATCATAACACGGTCGTTGCTCTGCACGACCTGACAGATCGTTCTGGTCATGCGGATCTGGTCTATGATTTCCGCGATGGCGGCGAGGCTGATGGGTGGCTGCATGCGATGATGCGATACCGGCACCGCAAGAGCGACCATGCTGCGGAAACCAGCTTCGGGGCCCATATCTTCAATACGCTCATGACATGGCGTTCGGAGCCGCAATCCTATTCCGGCCCACCGCCGGGCCTGACAACACGGCTGTTCCTGAAACTGGGTCAGAAAACCGCTCGGGACACGCTGCGCAGCTTCTGTTGCCTGATCCATCCGGCTTCCGTTGAAGGAACTGACGCCTCCGAAACCGTCCTGCTGCTTCATGCAGCAAATGGTGCGCTGCTGGCCCAGACGACGATCAGGATCGCGCCCAATGGATCTTTTATGGTGCGACCACAGGAGTTGTTCGAAGCATCGCATCTCGATCAGGCAGGGGAGGGAGGATACGTCCTCATCCGTGATCTGACATGCCGTCTCTTCGGCTATCACGGACTGGAAAACGGGGGCGGAGCTTTCTCCCTCGACCATATGTTCGGTTTCTGAGCGCCCGATAAGGGAAGCCGGAGCGGACAAACCGGCTTCCTGCGAAAAAGATCTTGTCAGAAAAACAACATCTTGCTAGAAGCCCGTCCAACGGATGGGCGCGTAGCTCAGCGGTAGAGCACTGCCTTCACACGGCAGGGGTCACAGGTTCAATCCCTGTCGCGCCCACCATCCCAAATCCCTGAAAATCCTATCTCATATATTGCGATATAAACTCAGGTTGCGTTGACAAGAAACAGTATAGTTTGTTCCGCATCCGTTCAGCGGATTTACTTTTTCCTGTTAAGTCGATTTCCAGCCTCATCATCCTGCAATATTCACTGTATTCGCAGACAATTTTAGAGATCTTGTACAAGCAAAAGGGTTGCGAGAAAAAGCATTACGCACCCAATAACAAGATCCAGAACCTTCCATGATTTCGGCGTAGCGAATATTGGCTGTAAAAAACGTGCACCATAGCCTAATGCACCAAACCATAGAAAACTTGCAGATGCCGCCCCGGCTGCAAAAAAAGGCCTAAGGGGAAGTGGCTGCGCTGTCGACGCTGTGCCCATCAAGAGAACTGTATCGAGATAGACGTGCGGATTAAGCCAGGTAAACGCTGCGACTGAGGTCAATGCTTTCGACAAAGCAACAGAATCGCTTTGAGTGACTGTCATGCTCTCCGAGAGAGTAACCAGACGCAGTGTTCTTAGGCCATACCAGAACAGAAACCCAGCACCGGCGAGTGTAAATCCTTTCGCGATTTGTGGGAAAGTCTCCAGCAGAGCCCCCATTCCACTCACCCCCGCGATAATCAGGATAGCATCTGAAAAGCCGCAGAAAAGGACAATGGGACCGACATGCTCTTTCTTCAGACCCTGTCGAAGAACGAACAGATTCTGAGCGCCGATCGCGACAATCAGTGAGGCAGAAAGCGCAAAACCAAAAAAAAAGCTTGTAAGGAAAGGCATCATTCAGCCTCCTTACGGAGCGACTTCAAAAAAGGAAAACTTGTTTTTCTTATCCTGATGAAGCAATCCTTTATTGGTGTTGGATTATAATGCTCTTGCCGCCGTAAGCGCTGTCATCCGGGAAGGCTCCTTCGACAGTGCGGCCAGAAAATTAAACATTACGGCTTCTGCTGTTTCTCAGCGCGTCAGAGGATACGAAGACCGGCTGGGTGCTCTGCTGATTATTCGCGGCCAACCGTGCAGGCCGACAGAACTGGGCCAGGCCCTGGTGATCCATCTCGACAGGGTTCATCTGCTCGAAGCGGAAATCCCTCATCTTTCCTTCGCGTCAGGGCCCTTGTCTCCACCTGAGGTTACTCTGAGAATTGCCGTAAATGCTGATAGTCTTGCAACATGGTTTCCAGGTGCAATCTCGCGCCTTGCTATGAAAGAAGGAGTTTGTCTGGACCTTCTTGTCGAGGATGAAACCTGTACAGCTGACCGCTTAAGATCAGGCGAGGTTATCGCTGCAATCACCGCCCAAACAGAGCCAGTCCCGGGATGCAACTCCGTCCAGCTCGGGGGCATGCAGTATGTTGCCTGCGCTACTCCTGATTTTGCAGCGCAATACTTTAGAGCCGGAGGTACCGCAGCTGAGTTTCAGGAGGCACCGTGCATATGCTTTGACCGCGACGATGGTCTGGAGGCGCGATGGTTACATGCTCTGCACAAGACAGATCTACCGCGGCGGATACATTACGTCCCCTCTACGCACGGCTTTCTGGATTTTACACTCAATAGTTTTGGATGGGGGTTACAGCCGCACGCCTTGGTAGACAGGTATCTATCTCAGGGAAATCTGATTGAAATCGTCCCTGGCCACCGTCTTACCGTAGATCTCCACTGGGTCATACCGAGATTCAAGAATAAACTGTTGAACGATCTTACTCTTCACTTGAAAAATGAATGCGCCATATATTCTTTAATACCTGGAATATAGTTTTCAAAAATAATATATTCACCTTGATAGTTAATCTTTCTGATCTTTAGGATTAGGGATGATCTGAAAGATCCCGAAAATCACTTTCCGCGAACACCAACAAATGGATGATCTGATCCGGGCGGGCAGGGGGAAGCATATCCACCGATCAACAACTGGACATGCGCAGCCAACGCGGATCGATCTGCTTCGATCCGCGTTGCGGTTTCAACACGGACCGCATCGTTCTGCCCCAGAAGTGCTCCGACATATCCGACCTCACGTCCAGCCTCGGCATCAGGCAGCGCCGACAGAGGCACGCACTGGACCGGAAGACTTAGAGTTTGGCCCTTCGTTCGGCTGGCATCGGCCTGCAAACCAAAAACAGGGGTAAAGCTTGACGTCGAGACGGAGAACGACCCCGACTGACTAAACGTGCCGGACAGATCCATCGTCACCGGCCCGGCAATCATGGCCACGACCGGATCGGACGTGTTCTGCGCGCACTGAAGCGCCCGGACGTTGGCGTCGAACCGGGCGGCCTGATCGGCCGTCCAATGCTGCACACCCGACACACTGACCACACCGGCTTTCGTCAGATCCGCCTGCACCCCGGCAATGGCCTGACTGATTGTGACGGGCGCGACGGACCCGGCAGAACAGCCAGAAAAAGCAAGCATTCCACAGAGTGCCAGCCTCCTCATACCAGCGCCTCTCCACCCAGACCTGTCCACGCCTTCGTATTCGGGTTCCACATCGCCATGACACCCTGAGCGCCAGAGCCGATGGTCTTGTCCGTCACGACAGCACGCTGCCACGCAACAGGGGATGTCGGCAATGTAGCGAAGGTGTAGGCGTTATAAGCCAGAACAAGAGGTTCTACTGCCAGAGTGGCCTGGTTCGTGGCGCGGGTAATGGATACAGCGGGCGTGGCCAGATAAGCAGAACTGTCGGAAGATGCGGCTGTAATATTGAAGGTAGCAGCGCCATTTTGCGTAGATGGGCACGATATCTTCCAATAAACGCCTTCCCAATCCTTTTCGATCCACGCAATACCGCTCTCGCCCCAAGTGCCATCTATACCAAACCACGGCGAGGCAAGCGCAGTGTTTCCACTGGAATTATGCGTAAATAGATATCCTTGATAGCCGTCCTTGTCCTGTAACGTCAGGCAGGGCGGGTTATTGTCTTTTGATACTAATGTAAATCTATTGTAGTTGTTATTGGAGTTAAATCCAACATTAATACTGTGGTTATTCCCGATATCCCACATTGAAAACAAAGAACCGTCCGAGCCTGCATCGGAGGGATGCGTTAAAGCCGGAATATTTGAAATCGATGCCATTTGTAACGGCAGATAGTTCGCGCCGTTCGCCGCAGTGTATCCCAAGGCGGTATTAATCGCCGCCGCTGTCAGATCTGTTGTACTTCCGCCCGAACCCGGCGCACCTGCCGGTGCTTGAAAAGAAACTCCTGGAGCGGTTGCACCATTGCTCATTGTCGCTGTGAGCGTAACCGTGGATGCCTGCCCCGCTACGACCGTCCCCTGACTTACGGCGACGGACGCTATTCCTATGCCGGACGCGCCGGCAGGACCAGCCGCACCTGTTGCGCCTGTATCGCCTTTCGGTCCAGCTGCACCTGTAGCACCTGTAGCACCTGTAGCACCTGTAGCACCTGTAGCACCGGCTGGAGCCACGAATGTTGTCGGTGCCGTCGTCGTGCCATCAGTGAGAGTAGCCGTCAGCGTTACGGTCGAAGGCTGGCCGGTTGTGACAGGGTCCTGAGTCACATCAATCGATTTGACACCGACACTCTGCACACCGCCCGAGGAGAGCGATGCAACCCATTGATCGATGGTCTGGGCTTTGCCGCCTGACGTGACATTCAGTCCGGAACCATCACCGGCATACGTCCCGGCCGTCACGCTCTTGAAAGATGGCGTGCCAACCGGGGCGGCATCCTCAGTCGCCATGACGACCTGACCGTTCGACGAATAACCCGAAGGCAGCGCCTCCACGCCCGCGATCAGCACGTTGCCGTTCGTCAGGGTGTCGGTAGGGAAATCCGATGGTGGGGCGGTCGCAGCGGTAAGGTCCGTGATCTGCAAGACGGCCATTACGGAATAGACCCGGCCCTGCTGCGTCGTAATCTCGAAGAGGATTTTCTGCGTCGTGTCCGGCTGGCCGCTCGCGAGAAATGCCACCACCATCGTCCCGGCGACGGCACTCCACATGACCGTAAGAGCATAATCTCCACTTGCCGTAATAACCTTGGCCGATCTGATGGCGACAAGCGTATCACCTGTCCCGGCCAGAAGCGCCGAGAAATCCAGCGAATAATCCAGACAGTCAGCAGACGACTTCGGACAAAAAGTGACTTGAGAGACGACTCCGTTGCATCCCTGCAAAGTAATCGTCCGCAGCGGAGATGGGGTAAGATTATGAATTGTGGTCATGCAGTCCTCATGTCGTTCAGAAACACGTCGAAATTTTCAGCGTTCCGGCGTCCTACCCGGAAGACCCAGCCAACTCTGCTGCCGCGGCAGACCATAGGCTTCATCGCCCCTCAACTGATCTGTGGTCGGAGTTTGCATTCCACCGAAACGGCCGACAGACGCATGGGCGGCACCGAATACGAAGAAGCGGTTGCGCATGTATCTCCAGACATAAAAAAAACCGCCCAAAAGGCGGTTAGGAGAGTTAGGTTGATGGGGCAGCACGGAAAGCATCTTCATAGGGAAGCAAAGTCGCGCGCACCGAGGAAAATCATGTGTCAATCCGACACTTTGCGCAAACTGCCTGTCTTATTAGAATAAGCGGTCGAACCGTTATCATTGGCTATAGCCACGCAATTCCCCCCTATAACGCACAACATTCCTTCTCCTGCCTTCATATGTAAGAAAACCATAGGATGCATGCGGCTATCGCGTTATGAAGATTTAACAGTTTTTCCAGAAAGCCGATCATGAACGCCCTGACACCCTCAATTCCGACTGGTTCATACAATACATGAAGCTTTTTTCCTTCAAAAAGGGAGTGTCAGTACCATCTTGCGCCGTCATGACGGGTGGAACAGGCGGAATTGGATGTGAAATTGCAGGGCTTCTTCTGGAAAAAGGATGGGATGTTCTTCTACTGACGCGCCAACCACGCAAAGCTGAAGAACAGATTTCCAGCAGAAACGGTCGGTTTGAGGCTGTTTATTGTGACCTTACCAAACCTGAAGATCTGGAGGCCATCAGTGCCGCCATTCTGGAAAGAAAAAAAAGTATCGGACTATTGATTCATTGCGCTGGAAAAATACAGCCCGAGTTGACCAAAGATCTCACTCGGCACAGCCTTGAAGAACAGATGGCGATCAATCTGACGTCACCAATACTCATGACCAGTCAGTTGCTGCCAACCCTGTCCCCGGCTTCACATATCGTCTTCGTCAATTCCATTGCTGGCGTCATGCCCCTTCAGGGGAGTGCCGTGTATAGCGCAACAAAGTTCGGCCTCAGGGGTTTTGCACGGTCATTGGCGTTGGAGTTCAAAGCCGGAACAATCCGAGTTTCGTCTATCTTTCTTGGCGCCGTCGACACCCCAATGCTTGAACAGGAAACACGGGATGGGGGATCCGTACTCAACTTTGTCAACAAGCCTCTTCCGGCGCGGCATGTGGCCAGCCTGATCATCCGGACCAGTGAAGGAAGGGGACGTGAAATCTTTCTACCTACGCTGGACGGGATTTTCGCTCATGCATGCCTGGTCATGCCTTGGCTCCTACGAATGACCACCCCGATCCTAGAAAAAATCGGCCATATTGGACTGCGTCGCTTTCAAAAAAACAAACAATATTCCCATAAAATCTAGAAATTATTTCTGAATTCCCGATATTGTTTTGTATAAAATTTTTTACTCAATGAATAACATATTGGAACAAAGAGACACTACTCAGCCAAAATATCATCCATAGGGAATTTTAACGATTTATTGACGAAAAATATGAAGGGATATACGCTCTCTGTCATCTTACACTTTCGGAAGGCTGTAACGTGCCACGTGTAACGTTGACTGATTTTCTGCAAGTGACTCAATGGTCGAATGACCAGCTTGCGCACCGGATTGGCCGTACAACAGATGATATTCTGCGATGGTCTCATCATGACGCTGAATTGCCGAAGCCGCTTCAGCAATGGATAACGCGCGTCGTAACAGCCTTCCAAACAGAACCTCCGCCGCGCGGATATGCCATGGAGCGTTCTGCAAGCTGCTCCTTCAATGACGATGCATCAATGACTGTCGTATGTAGCGTCTGCAGTCTGGCTCCCCGCTGTAGACAGGGGATCTACGCCAAAAACTGAGGCTGAGTTTATATTTCTGCGTAAAGCCGTTTCGAAAGACACGCAGCAGCCTGCCGAAACGCTTGAAAAAAATCGCCATCAATGGCGACGCTGCCGCCCGTCATCTCAATAAAGCCCTCGACCATTCCATTCTGAAGCAGCCCTTCAGAATGGACCAGCATACCATCGGGATCTTCCATGCACCCTGAGGAGGGGGCATCACCCTCAGGCCTTGCGGAAAGGGTCTCATTCCACACATCCCGCCAGTAAGTCTCGACCTTCTCGGAATAGAGGCGTCCGTCTACGGTATAAGCCTGCATCGGCTTTCCAAGACCCATCATGTAACCGATTTCAACCGCCGTTCCTGGATCCATCTCGGGAGAACGACGGAACGGATCAATACAGAACAGACCTGCGGCACAACGGTCCATCAGATCACGATCCGCGCGGACAAAGGCAAGAATAGTCTCCCGCCCTGGAGGCAGCAGACGTGCTTCGGCCTGCCCATCAAAGGGCGCAATACCCTCAAGACCATATTCTGCGCAGATCGATTTCAAACGCGCAAACAAATCAAGAGCCTGCGGCCTGAACACCAGATCACCGGCCAGATAGACTGGAATAAAATTCTCTGACATAGGCCACAGCCTCTATAGATTTCCAAAACAGAAATAAAGTCCCGCAGGATTCACCCTTTGGCAACAAATATTCGGGCCATTATGTCTTGGAAAATACTGGCGGAGGGGATGGGATTCGAACCCACGATACGACTTACATCGTATAACGGATTAGCAATCCGCCGCCTTCAGCCTCTCGGCCACCCCTCCGCACTTTACACGGTTTGCACTGCGTAAGCAGGAGTGTTCTTAGGGGGTAACCGCGTCGTGGTCAAACCCCCTAAGAACATTTTTTTTGCCTTACTCTGAAAGAAGTTTCTTCAGAGTTTCATTAACGAGAGCAGGGTTACCTTTACCCTTCATGGCCTTCATCGTCTGACCGACAAAAAAGCCGAAAAGCTTGTCCTTACCGCTTTTATATTCTTCGACTTTATCGGTGTTCGCCGCAAGAATATCGCGAATGGCGCTTTCAATGGCCCCTGTGTCCGTAACCTGACGGAGACCCTTACGCTCAACGATGGCAGAGGCAGAATCGCCCGTCTCGACCATGTCTTCCAAGACTTCCTTAGCGATCTTGCCATTGATCGTAGAGTTGGAAATCAGGCCCAGAAGCTCTCGCAGACCTTCCGCACTCACCGGGCTGTCTTCAATGGAACGGCCAGTGCGGTTCAGCGCTGCGAAAAAATCACCCAGCATCCAGTTTGCCGCCAGACGGGCATCGGCGCCACGCGCCACGGTTTCGTAGAAATCCGCGGTCGCCTGTTCAACACACAGAACGGAAGACTCATAGCGGCTGACACCGTATTCCGCTTCCAGACGAGCGCGCTTGGCTTCAGGCAACTCAGGCAGGGCCGCCTTGAGTTCGTCAACCCAAGACTGTTCGATGACCAACGGCAGAAGATCAGGGTCGGGGAAGTAGCGATAATCGTGCGCATCTTCCTTGCTGCGCAAAGAGCGCGTTTCGCTTCTGACGTGATCGAACAGGCGTGTCTCCTGATCGACGGTGCCCCCGGCCTCCCAGACTTCAATTTGCCGCTGTGCCTCGACTTCGATGGCCATCATGACAAAGCGGATGGAGTTGACGTTTTTGATCTCGCAGCGCGTGCGATATTCCGTCTCACCCGGCTTACGAACCGACACGTTCACGTCGGCACGCATGGAACCTTCTTCCATGTTCCCGTCGCAGGTGCCGATATAGCGCAGAATCTGACGCAGTTTGCGCAGATAGGCACCAGCTTCTTCAGGCGACCGGATATCCGGCTCACTGACGATTTCCATCAGCGCCACACCGGCACGGTTCAGGTCGATGAAAGAGCGAGTCGGGTCCTGATCATGGATTGACTTGCCAGCGTCCTGCTCCAGATGCAGACGCGTCACACCGATTTCACGCGTGCTGCCATCGGTCAGATCGACAAGAACCTTACCCTTGCCGATAATCGGCTGGGCAAACTGGCTGATCTGATAGCCGGTGGGCAGATCGGCATAGAAATAGTTCTTACGGTCGAAGCGGCTAAACAGGTTAATCTCAGCTTCGAGCCCCAGACCTGTACGGACCGCCTGTGCAACGCATTCCTGATTTAGAACCGGAAGCATGCCCGGAAAACCAGCATCGACGAGGCTGACATGCGTGTTCGGCTCACCGCCATATTCCGCCGAAGCACCGGAAAAGAGCTTGGCTTCGCTGACGACCTGAGCATGAACTTCAAGTCCGACAACGACTTCCCATTCGCCGGTGCTGCCGGTAATACGATAGCTCATGCCGACACTCCTGCATGAAGGGTGGGTCTGTGATGGAACGCCGCCGCCTGTTCGATGGCATGACCGGCAGCAATCAGCGTCTCTTCATCGAAGAACTTACCGATAAGCTGCAACCCAAGCGGCACACCGCGTGCATCCAGACCAGCCGGAACGGACAGGGCAGGGACGCCCGCCATGCTCGCCGGAACCGTAAAGACGTCATTCAGATACATCTGCACCGGATCGGTCGGCTTTTCGTCCTGTGCAAAAGCGCCCGATGGTGCGGTCGGCGTCAGAAGAACGTCGACATTCTCGAAAGCTTTCAGGAAGTCCTGCTGAATCAGCGTCCGGACCTTCTGCGCACGCAGGTAATAGGCATCGTAATAGCCCGAAGACAGCACATGCGTGCCGATCAGGATACGACGCTTGACCTCTTCACCAAAACCAGCAGCACGGCTGGCTTCATAGAGACCATCCAGCGAAGGCGCACTCACACGCTCGCCAAAACGGACACCATCGTAGCGCGCAAGATTCGAAGACGCTTCGGCCAGAGCCGCGATGTAATAGGTCGGAAGGCCGTATTTCGTGTGAGGGAGAGAAACCTCAACGATTTCCGCACCAGCATCCCGCAGCCAGGTCATACCCTGCTGCCAGAGCGCCTCGATTTCTGCGGGCATACCATCGACGTGATATTCTTTAGGAATACCCACACGCAGGTCTTTGACGCCACGCTTCAGAGCAGCTTCGTAGTTCGGAACGGGCGTATCAACACTCGTGGAATCTCGCGGATCGAAACCAGCCATCGATTCGAGCAGAATGGCGCAATCCTGAAGATTACGGGCCATTGGGCCAGCCTGATCGAGCGAGCTTGCAAAAGCAATCGTCCCGAAACGCGAGCAGCGACCATAGGTCGGCTTGATGCCAGCAATACCCGTGAACGCTGCTGGCTGACGGATGGAACCACCCGTATCCGTGCCCGTCGCACCCAGCACGAGCCCCGCCGCAACTGCTGCGGCTGATCCACCCGAAGAGCCGCCCGGAACCAGCTTGGCGTCAGAATCCTTGCGCTTCCAAGGATTTTCGACCGGTCCAAACGCGGAGGTCAGATTGGCTGACCCCATGGCAAATTCATCAAGGTTCAGCTTGCCCAGAAAAACTGCGCCGTCTTTGAGCAGATTGGCTGTGACCGTGCTTTCATAAGGCGGTACGAAATTGCCAAGAATCTTGCTGGCGGCCGTAGTGCGAACGCCATTCGTGCAGAACAGATCCTTGATGCCCAGCGGAATACCGCAAAGGTTCCCGCCTTCGCCCTTGGCCAGAGCCGCGTCCGCAGCCTTGGCGCCTTCGCGGGCCCGATCGGGCGTGCGGGTGATGAAGCTGTTGAGCTGACCGTCCAGACGCTCGATCGCGTCAATATGAGCGTTCGTCAGTTCGACCGCAGAGATCTTGCGCGCCTTAAGCGCGTCCCGGGCCGAAGCCAGCGTGAAATCGTAAATGCCGGACATTATTCAACCACCTTCGGTACCGTGAAGAACGGACCTTCCCGTTCGGGAGCATTGGCCAGAACCTTGTCACGGCAATTGCCATCCGTGACTCGATCTTCCCGCAGACGGGGCTTTGCCAGACCCGTACCAATCATGGGATCAACGCCCGTGATATCCACTTCCTTGAGCTGTTCCACCCAGTCGATGATGGAGCCCATATCCTGTCCGAGAGTTTCAACCTCTCCGGGCTGGAGACCGATCCTCGCCAGTCTGGCGATGCGCGTAACCGTTTTCGCGTCGAGCGACATGAATATTCCTGAGCAAGAGGAAATTTTATGGTGGCTTTTCAGCCTTCGAGGGGATCATAACGCCGTGCTATGCCCCTGTTCAATCCACATGATCTCCGTAATCTCGTTCACTCCGGTCAGCGCATCCTCGGGCTGGACCCCGGATCGAAGACCATCGGCGTCGCGCTGACGGATGTTTCTCTCATGCTGGCCTCCCCATTGATCGGCCTCAAGCGCAGAAAACTGGGAGAAAACGCTCAGGAACTTGCCAAGATCGTCCGCACGCAGGACGTCGGCGCCCTTGTTGTCGGACTGCCGCTTTCACTGGATGGATCTTTTGGCCCTGCAGCCCGTGCAGCCTCCGACTGGACGCAGGCTTTGTCCGAACGTCTCGGGATTCCCGCAGGACTATGGGACGAACGGCTGTCTTCCAGTGCCGTCAACCGTTTCCTGATCCAGGATGCCGACATGACACGAGGACGGCGTGCCGAAGTCGTCGACAAGATGGCCGCCGCCTATATGCTTCAGGGCTGGCTTGATGCCTCACGCCCTGAAGCCCCAGAGTTTTTCTAATCAGATCGTCCTGCTCTCCCCCAACGCGGAACGCCATGATGTATTGGCCAGAACACGGAACCACATCCGGGCTGTAAGTGCGCCGATGAACAGGCAAAAGAGGAACTTCATGCTTCTTCTCCTCTCGTGAAGCACAAAACGAACCGTATTAGTCCAAGTTCTCTAACGAAGCGTTTCAAAGTGTTAAGGTGCGCTGAAAAATGATGTTTCGCACATCAATCTTGATAATTCTTCTGGGACTATCAGCCTGCGCTCATACGTCTGATGACGGCAGTGCCTCAATCACCCGACATCACTCATCCCGTCATGGAGCATATGCAGGAGCGGGGGGTGGCTGGTCCGGGTTCTAATCAGTGCTGACGCCACGCAAGCCGGACCGGCATGGCACGATAGGATGCAAGATCCCGTCCGCCATGCACAGGCAGAGCGCTCCCGGCCTGACCGACGGCGTGATGGATAATCCGGGGCGGTGGCGCGTAAGACACCATATGAACAGACGGCATGGCTTCCATACGCGGCGTCGGACGTTCGGAAAATCCGGATTGCCGGTTCAGCGCAAAGTAGGGCGCAGGTCGGACGGCTGGAAGCATGGCCTGAAGACCTGACGCTGTCATAACAACCTGCGGCAGAAAATCAGGCGGTCGGTAGCTGTCGGGCTGTCCGTTCCAGATGGCCAGAACATGTCGAGCGTAATCCGCACCAAGGGCCGGGGTGAGGGAGTGATAGGCTGCCGTCGCCGCGGGCCAGCCTTGAAGCTGGATATGCAATCCAGACAGAAAACGGGCACCGTAGCGGGCATTACTGAACGGATCGAAAGCATCTTCAAGCGAAAAAAAGCATCCGGGTGATGATGCAGGTTGATCTGCATGCAGCCCACATCAATCGAAACGATGCCGTGCGCCTGAAAATCCCGCACCGCCGCAATGGCTTCGTCCTTGCTCTCGTAGAAATACCCTTTTCCAGCCGCATTGACGGTCCAAGGCCAAGCGACGGTCGCCGAACCATTCGGGTCCCGCCGCCCGCTCTCCACACGGCTGATGGCATCCAGAAGACGAGGGGGGATTCCTGCCTGCTGTTCGGCAGCCTGCACCGCCGTTTTACAGACAGATGAGACATCAAAAGCCTTCGCAACCGGCACACCGGAGAGCGTCATGGCAGCAGCAAGAAAACGAACTTTCCCGATCATTTTTCTATCTATGATCGGGAAAGGTAAAAAAACGGTTATGCCTGCAACTTTACCGAACGAGCGGTTTGCAGGCCTCCGCCAGCCACTCTGCGACTTCTGGTTCAACATGCGGCGAAACCCGCGCCTGAACCTCGGCGTGGTATGCATTCAGCCAGTTCAGCTCGGCATCATTCAGCAGAGCCACATCAATCAGCTTACGATCAATCGGCGTGTAGCTGAGGATCTCGAACTCCAGAAATGCGCCCTTGCTGCCCTTGAACGAAGACGGGCGCACCAGTATCAGGTTCTCGATCCGGATTCCATATTGTCCCGGTTCGTAATATCCCGGCTCGTTGGAAACGATCATGCCTGCTTCAAGCGCAACAGGACGCGGCGCAGGGGAGATGTTCTGCGGGCCTTCATGAACGGACAGATAGCTTCCGATGCCATGTCCGGTCCCGTGATCGTAGTCCATCCCAACCTGCCACAGGGCCGCGCGTGCCAGGACATCCAGCCTGTGTCCGGTTGTGCCGGGCGGAAAACGAATGCGGGAGAGGGCGATATTGCCCTTCAGGACGCGCGTGAACGCTTCCCGCACATTGGCTGGCGGCTCCTGATCCCCAACCCACAGCGTGCGGGTAATGTCCGTCGTGCCGAACGGATACTGACCACCACTGTCGATCAGATAGACGCTGCCTGCTTCCAGAACCCGATCATGACCGACCTGCGCCCGATAATGCGGGAAAGCACCATTCGGCCCAACCGCGGAAATGGCATCGAAGCTCTGTTCCCGATAATCATTGGAGCGGGCACGCAGACCGTCCAGCCGCGTGACGAGATCCGTCTCGTGCTGGCCAATCCCCGATACCGTGAGAGAATACAGGAAGCGAGCCATTGCCACGCCGTCATGAGCATGGGCCTGACGCGCGCCCTCCTGCTCGGTATTGTTCTTGATCGCTTTGGGAAGCGTGCAAGGGTCCGTTCCGTCCACAACCGTCGCACCGCTAGCCTGAAGCGTGGTGTCGAACCACACGGCCGTCGAAACCGGGTCCACGCGCACCGTTCTCCCCTTGAGAGCCTCAAGACGCGTTGCCAGTTCCGCAGGGGCATGAACTGTCACGCCTGAGCCACAGACATCCATCACGCCTGCCGACAGACGCTCTGATGAAACGAACCATTCGGCCGTTCCATCAGCGTGCAGGATGGCATAGCCATGTGCGACGGGGGTCAGAGGAACATCGCTGCCACGAATATTCAGCAACCATGCCAGCGAGGTGCAGTCTGCGATGATGGCGGCGTCATGCCCGGCCCGGCTCAGGGCCTGTCCCAGACGCAGGCGCTTGTCGGCACTGCTTTCGCCAGAAAATTCCACAGGATGCGGCATGACCTGACTGGCAGGAGCCTCTGGGCGGTCTGCCCACGCCTGATCGATCGGATTATGCGCCAGCGCGACAAGTTCAACACCCGGCGTCTGCCATGACGCCAGCATGGACTGACTGACCAGACGCGGATCATACCCGATTCTCAGCCCGTTCGCCTGCTCCGCCAGCCAGTCAGCCAGCGGTTCTAGCGAAATATGCCGACGCTCCCACAGATCATGCGGAACCTGCTCTTCCAACTGCACCGTATAACGCCCGTCGGAAAACACGGCGGCTATGTCCGGCAGAATCGCGGCAAGACCGGCACTTCCCGTAAAGCCCGTTAACCACGCCAGACGCTCGGCACAGGGGGCGACATACTCGCCCAGATATTCATCCCCACGCGGAATGATGAAACCGTCAACGCCCAGTGCTTTGCAGGCTGCACGAACGGGGGTAAGGCGCTCGATGAGCGGGATGGAGGACAGGGTCATGAAAAGTCCTTTTCCACAGAAGACATATCGTCGAGGCAGAGTGTCATGAACAGCAGATCGAGCCAGCGGTCACGCTTGTGCCCCACCTGTGGAAGTATGCCACAGGTCTGGAAGCCAAAATCGCGATGCATCGCAACGGAGGCAACATTATCCGCCGTGATCCCAGCCACCATGACGTGAAATCCAGCATGTTTTGCATGCTCAATCAGAGCAAACAGAAGAGCGCGGCCAATGCCCCGACGCTGATACAGAGGTGAAACGTAAACCGAGTGTTCGACTGTACGGGCATAGCCTTCATAGGATCTAAAAGACCCGTAAGAGCCATATCCCATCACTTCGCCAGCTGTATCGACGGCAACAAGAACGGGATATCCGTGCGCCAGCCTGTCCTCGAACCACTGACGCCTCTGCTCCAGCGTAAAGGGGGTCGTGATCCAGAGCGCATCGGTGTGCTCGATGGCATCATTGGTAATCCGCAGAATTGCCGGAAGGTCGTCCTGACCGACGCTTCGGATCACCGGTAATGCACGTGGTGGATTCATCAGGCGCGGCGGCGCAGGATCAGCGTGGCCCAGTCGCCCTCACGCAGAATACGCTCCAGAACGAGGCCCTGCCGCTGATGCGCCACCAGAACCATCCGCGCCTGACTGTAAAGCAGCCCGGCCAGAATGGCCGTTCCGTTCGACGCAAGGTTCAGCGCCAGAGACTGCGCCATCCGACACAACGGGCGGGCCAGAATATTGGCAAAAACCAGATCATACGGTGCCTTGGCCCGCACGGCCTCGGTCTGCCAGCCATTGCCGAAACGGCAGTCCAGCAGATTACCCTGACCGTTCAGGCGCGCATTGAGCTTGGCCGTCCTGACGGACCACGGCTCGATATCGACGGCCAGAACCGGACGGTGCAGCAACTTCGCCGCCGCCATGGCCAGAATGCCAGACCCACAGCCCATATCCAGAATACGCTGCGGCTTGCGATACGCCACCATCTCCAGAGCCCGCAGACAGCCGCGCGTCGACCCATGCTCGCCCGAACCGAAAGCGATCCCGGCATCCAGCGTAATCGTCAGGCGGGACTGATCGGGCGCGCCATGAAGATGAGTGCCACGAATGGCGAAGCGCTTGCCGACATTCTGTTGAGGAAAAGACTCATAAGTCCGGGCCAGCCAGCCTTCAGATTCGGTCGGGGTGCGTTCAAGCTCCGCCTCACAGCCGGTCAGCAGCCGCGCGACCGCCAGAGCGTTCTCCAATTCGTCTTCCTTGAACCCCGTATCCTTCACGCCTTCCACGCGCCAGTATTTCTGCGCGTCATCGGCTTCGAAAATACCGACCGTTTCGCAGGCACACATCAGCGCCTGTTCAAACAGGGGAACAAAAGGCTCTTCAACCGTGATGGACAGGGTTTCGAGCGCACTGGCATGGCGACGGCCAATGCTGCGGGGTGCCATCACGATCTGATCTCCACAAAGTTTGACATGACGCGCTTAACGCCACCGTTTTCAAAATTGATGTGCAACTGCTGTCCGTCAGCACCGATAACCGTGCCTTCACCGAACTTGTGATGAAAAACCGTCGCCCCGATCGCAACAGTCGGCTCCGACTTCACGTCATGAAGTTTCGGGCGCGGGGCACGGAACCCTGAAGGGCGCGTGCTGGTGAGTGGCCCCGACGCGAACATGGACGGTGCCGCCGCAGCCTGACGCCGCGTCTCGAACGCCTGCCCATTCATCTGGACATGCTCGGACGGGATTTCCTCAATAAAGCGGCTCGGCATCGAGGACTGCCAGTTCGCATAGATCCGACGGCTCGCCGCATGCAGCACGATCGCCCGACGGCGCGCGCGGGTCAGCCCGACATAGGCCAACCGCCGCTCTTCCTCCAGCGCCCGGTTTCCACCTTCGTCCAGCGACCGCTGGGACGGGAACACGCCTTCCTCCCAGCCCGGCAGGAACACCGTATCGAACTCCAGCCCCTTGGCTCCGTGCAGCGTCATGAGACTGACCTTGTCGTCAGACGTCTCACTTTCGGTATCCATGACGAGCGCAACATGCTCCAGAAAGCCCTGAAGCGTTCCGAATTCGCCAATCGCGCGCAGAAGCTCGCGGATATTGTCCAAACGGCCCGGAGCCTCGACGGAACGGTCGTCCCGCCACATCTGAAGATAGCCGCTGTCTTCAAGAAGCTGTTCAGCCGCAACGACATGACCTTCAGTTTCCAGCGTGACCTTGGCCCGCTGGAACGCGGCCATTAGCCCGTCCAGCGCCTCTTTCGACTTGCCTTTGAGCAGCCCTTCCTGAAGCTGCCAGTTCACTGCCGCCGTTAACGGGCCGGGCAGGGCGCGCGCCTGAACATGCAGCTTCTGCACCGCCACTGCACCCACACCACGCTTGGGCACATTGATGATCCGCTCGAACGCCAGATCATCCGCAGGCTGCGACAGGACGCGCAGATAAGCCAGACAGTCCCGGATCTCCGCACGTTCGTAAAATCGCAGCCCGCCCACAACGCGATACGGAATTCCGATTAGCATCAGCCGCTCTTCAAAAGGCCGCGTCTGGAACCCGGCCCGCATCAGGATGGCAATTTCCGAAAGCGGGTGCCCGTCCGCGCGCAAGCGCTCAATTGCCCCACCCACGATTCGCGCTTCCTCATCCGAATCACGAACACCGATGATCTGAACCTTCTCGCCGTCCGCATCCTCACGACCCGGCCGCAACGTCTTGCCAAGCCGCCCTTCATTATGGGCGATCAGACCAGCCGCGGCCGCGAGGATCTGTGCTGTCGAGCGGTAATTGCGCTCCAGACGCACCACTTCCGCGCCCGGAAAATCCTTTTCGAATCGCAGAATGTTCTCAACTTCCGCCCCACGCCAGGAATAGATGGACTGATCGTCATCCCCCACGCACGCAATGTTGGACGGTCCATGCTCGCGCTTGGCCAGCAGACGCAGCCATAGATACTGAACGGTATTGGTGTCCTGATATTCATCCACAAGGATGTAGCAAAAACTCCGGTGATACTGCGCCAGAACATTCGGCTGGTTCCGCAGGATCTCCGTCATGTGCAGCATCAGATCGCCGAAATCGCACGTATTGAGCGCAATCAGACGCTCCTGATATGCCCGGTAGATCGCCAGCGCATGACCATTCGCAAAATCCGAATCCTCAGCCGGTGTCACCCGGTCGGGCGTCAGTCCGCGATCTTTCCAGCGCTGGATGATGCCCATGAGCTGGTTCGGCGGCCAGCGTTTGGTATCGATCTTCCACGGCTCCATGATCTGCTTGAGCAGGCGGATCTGATCGTCCGTATCGAGAATATTGAAGCTGCTGGTCAGACCGACATATTCCGCATGACGCCGCAGCATCCGCGCGCAGATCGCATGAAACGTCCCCAGCCACAGCCCTTCCGCAGGCTCACCCAGAATCGCGCTAACACGCTCGCGCATTTCGCGTGCGGCCTTGTTCGTGAAGGTCACAGCCAGAATCTGACTCGGATAAGCACGTCCGGTCAGAAGAATATGCGCAAAGCGCGTTGTCAGGACGCGCGTCTTGCCCGTTCCCGCACCCGCCAGAATGAGGAGCGGGCCTTCGGTCGTCTCGATGGCGCGTCTCTGCTCCGGGTTGAGGCGGGAGAGATACTCGGGCGTCGAGGCGGGCGGGGGGAAAGAGAGGTCTTGCGGCACTCTCCCGATATAGAGTGAGATACCGTCATGGCCAACACCTATCCCCGGATCGATCTGACACGCGGCACCGGTCCACAGGGACATCGGGCCAGAATGCGCGCACGCGTATTGAACACTGGTGCGAGCACGCTGGCAGACTATGAAATTCTGGAAATGCTTCTTTTTGCCGGTGTACCGCGCAAGGACACGAAGCCCCTCGCCAAAGGGCTGATCGGCCATTTCGGCAGTCTGGTCGAGGTCTTTCGTGCTCCGACACAAGCCTTACGGGCAGCGGGCCTGAAAGACGATGCCATCCGTGTCCTGCGTCTTCCGGGCGTTGCAGCGGAGCGGTTGGCGTCTTCGGAACAGCGAGAACGTCCGACACTGAGCAACTGGGACCAGCTTGTAACCTATCTCGATCAGGCGCTTGAAGGCGGCATCCCGGGACAGTTCCGGCTGCTGTATCTCGACAACCGCAACCGCCTTCTGGCGGACGAAACCGCACCCGACGCCGATACGCCGAGCGAACGCAACCGCGCCATCGCCATCCGGGCGCTCGCATTGCACGCGACAGCCCTGATCGGATTTTATGTCCGCCCGACAGAGCGCCCGACCGATCTGTCACAGACAGCCCGACAACTGGATTTTGCAATGCGTCCCCTGTCCATCACGCTGCATGACGTGCTCATCACTGGAAACGGACCGCCCTCCAGCCTGCGTCAGGAAGGGTTGTTATAGATGGACAGTGAGACGAGCGGCTTTTCGGATGGCATGACGGGCCTGTCATCGGCCGATCTGAGACAGATCACAGCCCTGACCGAGCCTCCTTCGAAACTAGAACCGCCACTCGCCCTTCTGACGGGCCGGGGGCGTCATCTCGATGATGCGACCCTTCTTCATCTGATGACCGCCCAGTTCACAGGACGGGAGGAGGGCAGCACCGAACTTTCACATACGCTTTTTGCCCGTTTTGGATCGCTAGCTGCCGTTCTTTCCGCCAGCAACCGTGAACTTGAAAGCATCACAAATATGGGCACGCATATGGTGCCGATGATCCGCCTCCTTCAGGAAGCGGCGCTTCGCTACAACAGGGCGCGCCTTCCACCCGAAGACGTTCTCGATAGCGAACAGAAGCTGCTCGATTACCTCACGGCCCGTCTGGCCCGGGAAAATATCGAGCAGTTCCGGATCCTGTTTCTGAACGAAAAGAACAGCCTGATCGCTGACGAGGCTCAGGCCAGAGGTACCGTCAACCATACGCCCGTCTATCCGCGCGAGGTGGCGAGACGGGCCGTAGAAGTCGGGGCGAGTGCTCTGGTTCTGGTCCATAACCATCCGAGCGGCGACCCCACACCCTCAGAAGCCGATCTTCAGATGACGATGCAGGTTCAAGCCGCACTGGATGTGGTCGGCGTCACGATCGCAGACCATTTCATCATCGGCAACGGCCGCCACACCAGTTTCCGACGCAGCAACCTGCTCTGAACCTTCAGCCCCGAAGCGGCAGAAGCGCTTCGAGGGCCAGTTCTCCGGGAAGAGCGCCACGCGGGAAAATGGTATTCACATGACCCATTTTCCGGCCCTTACGCGCCTCCGACTTTCCATAAAGATGGAGCGACGCCCCATCCGTCGCCAGAATGGCCGGAACCCGCGCCATGTCTTCCGGCCCGATCAGATTATGCATAACCGCATCGGAATGGCGGCGCGCAGGCGGGAGCGGCAGCCCCGTAACTGCACGAACATGCATCTCAAACTGATCCACCAGACACGCATCCATGGTCCAGTGACCGGAATTATGCGGGCGGGGTGCAATCTCGTTCACCATGAGGCTTCCATCCGCCGCATGGAACATTTCCACGCCCATAATCCCGACCAGCCCCAGCGCTTCCGCGATCTGTGCCGCCATATCCTGCGCCTGTCGGGCAAGATCAGGCATAACGCGGGCAGGCGCGAGCGTCACATCCAGAATGCCGTTCCGATGGCGATTTTCTACCGCATCGAAACAGCGCACAGTCCCGTCCAGACCACGCACGACCATCACACTCAGCTCACGCTCGAAGTCGATCATCTTCTCCGCAACAAGCGGGTAGGGCAGATCGTCCAAGGCGGCCAGAGCTTCAGCATCCGGCACACGGAACTGGCCCTTGCCGTCGTAACCAAAGCGCGTCGTCTTGAGAATCAGCGGGAAACCCAGCGTTTCCAGCTCATGCAGATCCTCGGGACCACTAACCGCACGCCAAGGCGCAAGGCTGACGCTAATTTCGGAAAGACGCGTCTTTTCAGCAATCCGATCCTGACTGATCCGAAGAATATCACCCGCCGGACGCACCGGACGACGCTGTTCCAGAAGTGCCAGACCTTCGGCGCTGATATTCTCGAATTCGAACGTCACCACATCGCAGCGCGAGGCAAAATCCTCAAGCACGACAGGATCGTCATAAGCTCCCACAGTAACGGAAGCCGCGACTTCAGTAGCAGGGCTTTGGAAATCCGGACTCAGAACATGCACGTGATAGCCAAGCTTTGATGCAGCAACAGCAGACATGCGACCAAGCTGTCCACCGCCAATAATCCCGATCGTGCTGCCGGGTGCAAAAACGTCCTGTGTGTTCATTCGACAGGAACGTCCGCCACCGCAGCCGTCTGCGTCGCCCGCCAGGCATCCAGACGCGCCATGACCTGCCCATCGGAAACCGAGAGGATCGACGCTGCCAGAAGGCCTGCATTGATCGCACCGGCTTTACCGATCGCCAGCGTACCCACCGGAACACCACCGGGCATCTGGACGATGGACAGCAGACTGTCCTGACCATTCAGCGCCCGGCTCTGGACGGGAACGCCCAGCACAGGAACGCTCGTCCATGCCGCGCACATTCCCGGAAGATGTGCGGCCCCGCCAGCGCCCGCAATAATGACATTTAGCCCACGCCGACGCGCCGTCTTGGCGTATTCCACCAGACGGTCAGGAGTGCGGTGTGCAGACACGATCCGTCGCTCATGGGCAATGCCCAGATCGTCAAGGATGTCGCAGGCATGGCGCATGGTGTCCCAGTCGGACTGGCTTCCCATGATAACGCCAACGCGGATCGGCATGTCACCCTGAAGGGTTTCGTCGGCGGAGAGGATCTGGCTCATTCAGGCAATATTATCCGGGATGAGACGGGTCTCGATCCACGAAATCTCATCTTTAAGCTGAAGCTTGCGCTTTTTGAGGCGCTGAAGCTGAAGCTGGTTGAGGGGATGATGGACGAGACGCTCGATGACAGTATCCAGATCGCGATGCTCGCTGCGCAGTTCGTGCAGACGTTTCAGCATGGCATTGTCGTCAGTCATCATGGCATCCGGTCCCGGAGAACAGTCAGGCATTGTGGAGAGACTGATTCTTTCCACTCTCTCCAATGCAGTATCATGCCTGAAGGGCACCGGACCAGTACCCGTCAGGCATTCATCCCGGATCAGGCGTGACTGTCGCTGTCCGGCACATAGGCTTCCACGACCGGCAGGGCATGACCTTCGCGCGCCAGACGGTCATTCGCAGCCGTGACGGCAGCATGAAGATCGGTCTGGGTGCACAGACCAAGGATCACCGGGTCGCGCGGCTTAATGTTGGCACTGTTCCAGTGCTGGCGATCACGGACTTTGATGATGGTATCCTTGGTCGTGCCAAGCAGCTTGACGATCTGGGCCTCGGAAAGCTGCGGGAACTGGCGCAGAACGAACGCAATGGCATCCGGACGGTCATTGCGCTTGGCAACCGGCGTATAGCGCGCACCCTTGGCGCGACGCTTCACAGGGCTGGCCGTCGGCATAATTTTCAGACGTGCGTTGGTATCTTTTTCGCAGCGCTTGATTTCGGCTTCGGCAAGCTGGTGGTTCTTGACCGGATCATAGCCGTTGATTCCGGCCGCAACTTCGCCGTCTGCAATCGCCTGAACTTCAAGCGGGTGCATGCCACAAAATTCTGCGATCTGCGTGAAGGTTAGGCCGGTTTTCTCGATCAGCCAGACGGCCGTCGCCTTGGGCATCAAAGGCAGGGTCATGTCGATGCGTTCCTTGCTGGGACACGGAGGGAGCCAGCTTCCGCAGGCACCGATCAGGCGTATCCGGCGAGGAAACATCCCGCCCGGGATATGATCGCGGCACCTGCTGGATGCTCTGCGATAATGCAAACGGGTATGGGCCACCAAAGCCGCGATGGTCAAGCACCAAAACGGAGAGGCGCATTTTTAAGATGCACCCCTCCTATAGCTTATGCCGTGTAAATAGTTCCAGACGGAGCAGTCTGCCCCGTTCCGTTCCGAACCGGAATACGGCGCGGCCTGGCAGCTTCCGGCACGACCTGTCGAACCATGATGGACAGCAGCCCATTCACCAGATCCGCCTGATCGATTTCCGTGTGATCGGCGAGCACAAAACGGCGCTCAAAGGCCCGGGTGGCGATACCGCGATGCAACCACTCCCGGTCACGACTATTCTCCGGGACGCTCCCGCGCACGACAAGCGTATTGTCTTCCTGAACAACGTCCACGTCTTCAGGCCGAAAGCCCGCAAGAGCCATCGTCAGAACGTAATTCGTCTCGCCGGTTTTTTCGATATTGTAGGGGGGATAGCTTGGAAGGGCCTGAGCATTGGCAACATTGCCAGCCATTGTGGCCAGTCGGTCGAAACCGATCGCGCTGCGAAACAGCGGTGTAAAGTCGTAAGTCACTGAAACCTCCTTCTGGCAGGAATCATCTGGCGCATTTCCCGATATGGCAAAATGCTGTGGTCAAACCAGCCACGACCCGAACGGCATCGCGGCTGATTCTCCAGATAGGTTCCGACCTGTCCGCCTTCAAGAGGAGGCGGGAGGAGGGGCGCCGAATTACTTCGTGCGCGTACCAATGCCTGCAAAGCGCTTGTTGAACTTTGCAACCTGGCCTCCGGTATCCATCATACGCTGGACACCCGTCCAGGCCGGATGGGACTTCGGATCAACGTCGAGACGCAGCGTCGCGCCCGGCTCACCGTAGCAGGAATGCGTCTTGTATTCGGTCCCGTCGGTCATGATGACGGTGATCTCGTGGTAGTCAGGATGGATGCCGGATTTCATGAATATCTACTCCATAAAGAAAGCTCCGATGCCGACCGGAGCGAATCATCAGGCGCGTATAACGGAAACCGCTTCCAGATGAAAGTAGCCTTTACTGGATCATGTGAGTCCGTTTATCCCTTGCAATGAAAGCGGGCTCGAATGTCAGGCCTGCAACCGTGGCTTCACGGATCTCAAGAAAGGTTTGATATGAGCGAGACGAAACACACCCTGCACACTCCGGGCTGGGTCAGCGATTTCCAGAAATTCATCATGCGCGGCAACGTGCTCGATCTGGCCGTCGGTGTCGTGATCGGTGCCTCGTTCAGCGCGATTGTCGGCAGTGCAGTCAAAGATGTCCTGACGCCATTCATCGGCCTTCTCACCGGCGGTGTTGATTTCTCAAACCTGTTCATCACCCTCAAAGGGCCAGTGAAAGACACGCTCGCCGAAGCCCAGAAGGCAGGCGCAGTGACCGTGAATATCGGCCTGTTCCTCAATGCCGTGATCCAGTTCCTGATCGTGGCCTTCTTCATTTTCTGGCTGACCCGCATCCTCAGCAAACTTAGCCGCAAACACGACGAAGCTCCTGCCGCTCCGCCGGCTCCGAGCAAGGAAGAGGTTCTCCTCACGGAAATCCGCGACTTGCTGACCCAGAAAAACTCCTGATGACAGCCATGAAAGTTTTCCGCCCCGCAGCCTGGCGCTCTGCGACGGCTCTGCTTGTAGCGGGAGGCTTTCTAGCCGGATGCGCGGCACGCCCTGAAATGACGGGACTGCCGCCATCCCCCAACTCCCGGCTTTATGCGTATTTGATCGCGCATGGCATGGCACGGGGAGCTGTCATGACCAGACAGATCGGCCCCGATGGACTGACCCGACTGGTCACTCTGGACAAAGCAGCACAGCAGGCAACCCTGAACGCACTGAAGCTGCAAAGCTCATCCGCAAACAGGCAGGCCGATCAGGCGCTCTCCAACCTTCTCGCTGATCTGCCGCAAAAGCCGCTTCCCATGACGAGCCATCCGTCAGAGCAGACACAAAAAAACCGGCTCCCCTAAGGGACGCCGGTTTTTTTGTAGACACTGGCCGTATCAGCCTGCGTCCGTCTCTTTGCGCAACCGCTTCTCGCCCATCAGAAGCAGAAGAGGCGCTGCAATGAAGATGGACGAGGACGTTCCTACGACGATCCCGAACAGCATGACCGTCGCAAACCCGGTCAGGGTGCTTCCCCCAAACAGTGCCAGGGGCAGGGCTGCCAGAAAGACCGTCATGGACGTACCAAGTGTCCGGTTCAGGGTTTCGTTGATGGACAGGTCCAGCAACTCCCGCAGCGGCATCGTCCGATACTTGCGCAGGTTTTCCCGGATGCGGTCGTAAACGACAACCTTGTCGTTCGTGGAATAGCCCAGGATCGTCAGAAGAGCCGCAACCATCACCAGATCGAATTCAAAGCGCGTGATGGCCAGAAAACCGATCGTTTTGGTCAGATCCAGAATAAGCGTCACCACGGCACTGATTGCAAACTCACGCTCGAAACGCACCCAGATATAAACCAGAATCATCGCAAGGCTGAAGCCAAGCGCCAACAGGCCGTCGCGGAACAGTTCGGAGGATACCGAAGCCCCCACGGCATCAGCGCGCAGAACTTGCGTGCCCGGTTCAGCAGCCGAGATGGCGTTCTTGACACCATCGACCAGCTTCTGGGTCTGCGCCTCGCGATCCGCCCCTTCGGGAGCGTTAATCGAAATCCGAACATCGCGCGGCGACCCGAACGCCTGCACGGCATCAGGATGAATGCCGGCATGGTCCAGAGCCGCCCGCAGCTTACCAAAATCTGCAGGGCCGGGCGTCTGGGCCTCCACAATGATGCCACCGCGGAAATCCAGCCCAAGTTTCAGACCGGGCTGGAAGAACAGGATGACGGAAGCAATGGAAAGGACCGCCGAAACGATCAGCCCCATGTGACGGCCGCGCATGAAATTGATGCGCCGATCGTCACGGACAAAACGGAAAAGAGGACGTGACAGCATGACGATCAGACCGGAAGTTCTTTGGGACGGGCGAGGGCGTACCACCGCACGACCAGAAGGCGTGACAGCAGGAGGGTCGTGAAGAGGGTCGTGACGATACCGATGGTGATCGTCAGGGCAAAGTTGCGCACCGGCCCCGTTCCGAACACGAACAGCATGACATGCGCCAGAAATGCCGTGGCGTTACTGTCGATGATCGTGCCGGTCGCGCGGTCGAAACCTGCCTGCAGAGCCTGAAGCGGACCCCGACCGCGCTTCACTTCCTCGCGAATACGCTCATTGATCAGGATATTGGCATCAACGGCCATACCCAAAGTCAGCAGCATACCGGCCATACCCGGCAGGGTGAGCGTCGCCTGAAACAGCGAGAGAATTCCAACCATCAGGATCAGGTTCGCAAACAGCGCGATATCGGCATACAGACCAAATCGTCCGTAAAACAGCACCATGAACACGATGACCAGAAGCAGACCGGTCAGCAGGCTGATGATACCGGCACGAATGGACGCAGCACCAAGGCTCGGGCCGATCGTCCGCTGTTCGACCACCGATAGCGGAGCAGGCAGCGCACCGGCGCGCAGCAGCAATGCCAGATCCGACGCACTCCGCGCATTGAAGCCACCCGTGATCTGACCGTTTCCAGCCGTGATCGGGCTGATGATGTTCGGTGCCTCAATAACCTTGTTGTCCAGCACGATCGCAAAGCGCTTGCCAACATTGGCCCGTGTGACGTTCGCAAACGCCGTCGCACCCGCGCTGTTGAGCTGGAACGTCACCGCCCAGCCACCGCTCTGCTGATCGATTACCGCACCGGCATTCGTCAGGTCCGTTCCGTCGACATCGACGTGATCCTGAACCGCAACCTGCGTATGCATACTCTCGTCTTCAAGCATCGTCGAACCGGGGCTCGCAACGCTCGGGTTCGGAGCGAGCAGGCGGAACGTCAGGCGCGCCGTCGTACCCAGCAGGCTCTTGATCCGCTCGGGATCGCTGACACCCGGAAGCTCGACAACAATCCGGTCGTCGCCTTCACGCGCAATGCTCGGATCGATCGCACCCGTGGCATCAATACGGCGCCGAACGATCTCAATAGACTGGGCCACCGCTTCACGCGCCCGATCCAGCATCGCCTCATGTTGAAGCGTCAGAACGATCCGCCCGTCTTTTTCAGACGTCGTAAATTCATTCGGCACCACAGGCGGCAGGGACTGCATGGCCTTGAGCGCCGCATCACGCTCGGCATCCGAACGCGGCAGAAAGCTCAGGCTTGCGGTCGCATCGTCACGGACGAAATCCCGGTATCCGAGAGAGTGATCCAGAAGCGTCTGACGCACCTGATCCTGAAGGGATTGCAGACGATCATGCTCAAGAGATTTCAGATCGAGCTGAAGGAGAAGGTAGGACCCACCCCGCAGATCGAGCCCCAGATGGATCTGCCGCCAGGGCAGGGACGGTGCGGGAGAACGCAGGAAATTGGGCAGACACAGGAGCACGCCAATCAGGCAGATGCCTGCGACGCCCAGCAGTCTGAGCCGGCTATAATACATCATATCAGGTCGAGACGTCCTCGGCGGATTTGGACAGATCGTTTTTCAGATCATTTTCTGGCCGGGACCATGCCGTTTCCGCCATGCCGATGCAACCTTTTGCCTGTTTGGACGAGCACGACCTTCCCGGAAAACAACGCGCCTGATAAGCGTATCTGCATGAATACAGCGCAGCAGCTTCGTGTCGGTATCGTGGGGGCCGGTCATTTCGGACGGTTTCACGCCCTTAAATCCGCAGCAAACCCGGCCGAACAGCTTGTCGCCCTTTATGACCCTGACCCGGCCCGCGCAGCCGTTGTGGCTGCGGAAGTTCGTTGCGGAATTGCCACAAGCTACGAAAATCTTCTTGAACAGGTCGATGCCGTCATTATCGCGGCCCCGGCGGAATATCATTTTCCCCTGACCAGTCAGGCTCTCAGAGCCGGACGACATGCTCTAGTCGAAAAACCCATCGCCGCAACGCTGGACGAGGCATATGCCCTCGCTGAACTGGCCGAACAGACCGGAAAAATCCTTCAGGTCGGACACCTGCTGCGCTACTCCGCCGAACATCACGCCATCACCGAACGGATCAAAGCGCCCCTCTACATTGAGGCAACCCGCATTGCCCCATACAAACCCCGCGGGACGGATGTTTCGGTCATTCTAGACCTGATGATCCATGACCTTGATCTCGTTCTGGCGATCGTGGACAGCCCCATCGCGGAAATTGACGCACTAGGAGCAGCGGTTTCGAGCGCGCATGAAGATATTGCCAACGCCCGCGTCAGATTTGAAAACGGCTGCGTGGCTACCATCACCGCAAGCCGAATTTCCCTGAAAACAGAACGCCGTATGCGACTGTTCTCACAGGACGGATATCTTTCTGCCGATTTCATGGAACGCAAGCTGAGCTTCATAGGCCGTGAGCGAGGCCTTCCCCTTCCAGGTACAGGCGGCTTCCGCCGTGAAGCCATCAGCTGGAAAGACCATGACAATCTGGCAGCCGAACATGCGGCTTTCGCCGCTTCATGCCTTTACGACACTCCGGTTCTGGTCGATGCACAAGCCGGGATCAGAGCGCTGGACGCTGCCATCCGTGTCACGGACAGCATCAAGAGATCCAGAGAGATCATGGAGCTTTCCGGCCTGATCCCATCCTCACTAGAAAGCTAAAGAATTTCTTTCAAGTTACTGATTTTCAAGAAGTTCTTTTTTCATTTCCAGCTCAAGCCATTCTTCTTCCGACTGGGTCAACTCCCTCTCAGAAATTTCCAGAAGCTGCGTGGTCTTCTCGAATTTGGCAGAATCCCGACTATAGAGTTCCGGGTCTGCGAGAACGTCGCGATAGGCTTGAATTTTCTTTTCCAGATCAGCCATTTTCTTAGGCAGCAGGTCCAGAGCCCGCTTGTCGTTATAGCTAAGTTTTTTCGTCTTTTTATCTGTTTTTAAAGCAGATTTTGGTGCGATTTCTTCTGCGCCAGAAGAGGGAATTTCACGACCTGCCGGGGCCTCTCCACGCTGAATCAGCATGTCCGAGTAGCCGCCCGCATATTCGATCCACTCACCGCCACCATCTGACACCAGAACCGAACTCGCAACCCGATCCAGAAAATCACGATCATGACTTACCAGCAGAACCGTACCCGCATAATCGGCCAGCATATCCTGAAGAAGATCCAGCGTTTCCAGATCGAGATCGTTCGTCGGCTCATCAAGCACCATGAGGCTCGACGGCTTGGCCAGAGCACACGCCAGCGCCAGCCGACCGCGCTCTCCCCCTGAGAGTTTTCCAACCGGGGTGCGAGCCTGTTCAGGACGGAACAGGAAGTCTTTCATATACCCAATGACATGGCGCTTTTCGTCGCCGACCTGCACCATATCTCCACTGCCACCAGCAAGGGTCTCAGCAAGCGTTTTGCTAGGATCAAGGCTTTCCCGCTGCTGATCCAGCGTCACCATAGCAACAGAAGGCCCCATCTTGATGGTGCCTGATTGTGGTTCCATTTTTCCGGTTAAAAGGCGCAGAAGCGTTGTTTTACCCGCACCATTTGCTCCCACCAGACCCAGCCGATCACCACGCAGAATTCTCAGATCGAGATCCCTGACGATGGCCCGATCATCATAAGCCCAGTTGACGCCTTCTGCTGCAATCGTGATTTTGCCCGCGCTTTCAGCATCAGTCGCAGCCATCCGCAGCGTACCCTTGTTGCGGGAGGCAAGCTCACGGCGCTGCGCCCGAAGCGCTGCCAGTTCTCCGACACGGCGGACATTCCGTTTACGGCGCGCCGTGACGCCATAAATCATCCAGTCTTCTTCCCGCGCGATCTGGCGGTCCAGCTTGTGCGCATCGCGCTCCTGCTGTTCCAGAACCTCATCGCGCCAGGTTTCATAGCGGGCAAACCCCTGATCGAGCCGCCGCGTCACCCCATTTTCCAGCCAGACGACACTGCGAGACAAAGTCTCCAGCAAGCGGCGGTCATGGCTGATAACGATCATCGCACAACGGGAGGCAGACAGTTCCTTTTCCAGCCATGTGATGGACGGAAGGTCCAGATGGTTGGTCGGCTCGTCCAGCAGCAGCAGATCAGGCTCGGCCGCAAGAGCGCGGGCGAGGGCGCAGCGCCGCACTTCACCGCCCGAGAGACTTTGGCAACTTTCCTCGCCCGTCATCCCGAGTTCCGCCAGCATGGAGCGCGCACGGTAAGATTCGGTCTCATCAAGACCTTCAGATGCATAATCGAAAGTCGTGGCGTAGCGCGAAAGATCCGGCTCCTGCGCGAGATAATGGACCTTTGTGCCGGGCTGCACGAAACGCTTGCCGGAATCCGTCACGATATCGCCCGAAGCAATCTTCAGCAGCGTGGATTTTCCGGAGCCATTGCGGCCGACAAGACAGATACGCTCACCGGGCAGAACAGCAAGCTCTGCGCCATCAAGCAGCGGTCGTCCGCCAAGAGTAAAAGTAATATTCTGAAGGGAGAGGATGGGTGCCGACATGGCTTCTTATGTGTCGCAGCGGAGCACCCACCGCAAGCCACTCCGCTCCAAATTATGCCATCAGACGAGCGTAACGCCACCAGTGACAGCCTGATAGGTCGCCACCGCAAGCGTCATCGGCTCGAACGGCTTGGTGATAACAAAAGACGGCTCCTGCGTTTCGCCCGTCAGCAGACGCTCGGGATAGGCCGTAACGAAAATGACCGGCGCCTCATGGGTCCGCAGGATGCGCCCGACGGCCTGCATACCGTCTCCACCGCCACCAAGATTAATGTCCGCAAGAATGAGGCCGGGTTTCGTTTTCGCAGCCAATTCAACGGCATCCGCTTCGGTATGCGCCACGCCTGCAATTTTGTGACCACAGCGCTCGACCAGATCCTGAATATCCATGGCAATAATCGGCTCGTCCTCAATAATCAGAACGCTGGTCTGGGCAATTCCCTGAAGGCCAGCCCGGGCCTTGTTGAGTTCAGCCGCAGCCTCTTCTTCAGTTAGGCCAAGAGCCTGCGCGCTGGAGGCGAGAGACTGTTCCTCAAGCGATGTTAACAGAAGAAGAGCGCGCTGACGTAGCGGCATACCCACCGCAGCATCCCCTGCATGCTGCTCCGTGAACTTACTGACAAGTAGGCCGTAGAGCGCCTGTCGTGCGGACAGATTGCTATTGCGATGTGTCTCCATCAGCGTTTTCAGTGCCGCGGCGACAAGCTGATCGCCCGTCTTCTGATCACCGACAAGAGCGCGGGCAAAACGGCGGGCATAGGGAAGTGCCTTGACGAGTTCCTGACGCGCCAGATCAGTCATGAGTTCATGGCCTCCTGAAAAAGATATCTGCCGACCCACCCCTAAACGGAATGCATCCTGCTATGAAGGTCGAATAACCATGACACGATGCCCAATCTCCGTATAGTGTCTGTGGCTGCGCGGTCGTCTGCAATGTCGCGTGAAGGATATTCTTCTGAGCACATCAGCGTCCGAAGGGCACCAATCGGGCCCATCTTCCCAGAAAGTCAGCTTTCACAGCAGCCTTTTGCAGACCCTTCCGGATCTGCGAGGCTTTGCGCGCTTTCTGACACGGGACGCGACTGCGGCGGACGATCTGGTGCAGGATACGATCGTGCGTGCTCTGGCGTCACAGGATCAGTTCCAGCAGGGAACAGCTCTAAAAGCATGGCTGTTCACAATACAGCGAAACGCTTTTTATGAGCAGACCCGTCGACGCAGCCGCGAGCAAGAAATCATGCTCGATATCGAACTCGATATGCAGCCATCTACAGCTGTTCCGTCCCGCCAGAATGCCCGTGATGCCGTTCAGGATCTGGGAGAACTGCTCTGGAAACTCCCGGATCTGTTGCGTGAAGCCCTGATCCTCGTAGGAGGACAGGAACTCTCCTACGAGGATGCTGCACAGGTCTGCAACGTTCCTGCTGGCACCATGAGGGCGCGAGTTTCCCGTGCCAGAACCCAGCTTGCGGAGCTAGCGGCAGAAAATACTGACATCCCAGAACCTGATCCTGAAAAAAAAATCATCTGATTTATGGCTGAATTCCGGATTATATGGACACGACACCCTCTGTTTTTAAAAATTATTCTCTTCCCGATGCAACATTCTCATTCGACCATTCATTGATCTCCTGAAAACAGACAGAACGAAATCAGGAGTCAGTTCCATGACGTTCCACGATCAGGTTATTGCCATTCTTCCGAAGCTGCGCGTTCAGGCCCTCTCACTGACCCGCAATCGCGCTGCTGCAGAAGACCTCGTACAGGACGCCGTGTGCAACGCTCTGGCAGCACAAAACAGCTTCATCCCAGGTACGAATTTTTCGGCATGGATGCATCGTATCCTGCGTAACCGTTTCATCTCAGACCTGCGCAAGCGTCGTGAAACAACCGATATCGATGATGTGCCCGCAGCATCTTTTGCCAGCCCGGCGACGCATGAAGACAATCTTGCCCTGAAGGATCTGTCGATGGCGCTTTCCCGCCTTCCATCCGATCAGCGCGAGGCATTGGTCATGGTCGTCATTCAAGGCATGAGTTACGAAGAGCTGGCCGAGGCTACGGATTGCGCCGTCGGGACTGCAAAAAGCCGAGTTTTCCGGGCACGTCGTCAACTGGAAGCCTGGATGAGCGGAGACCTTCCGACCAACGACAAACTTCGCGTCAAGGTCAAAGCCCTGCGCGATGCAATGGACGCCCGTCGGCGTGCTGGCCACGCATCTGAGGATCTCATGCTCTCCTGATGCGTTGCCTGTAAGAGAGCAGATCCCAGTCCATTGCGGATTGGAAGCGATTGCAGAAAACGCGACGTTTTCGTAAGACTGTTTCTGGCAGTTCATCCTGTAACGGCTTCCCAAAAAGAATCCGGAGTTCGCGCCATAATCAGTATCAGAGGTGCATAATCTGCACTTCTGACGTCACAGGAAGGTTCGGGACCAGCCAATGACCGCAGGAGACAAGCGGAAGTCTTCAGTCGATGATATAAAGGGGGAGGAACAGGACTCACCTTTCGGCATCTGGCTGAGCCGGGGTCTGCATCAGCTTTTCGACGATGTTGCAAATGAGCCAATTCCCGATGAGCTTCTCCGACTGATCGAGGAAGACCGAAACAAGTGACTGTTCTCCGGTCTGGTTCTCCAGACCTGAATCCGCGGCGCTGGCACCGCCTGCTTCGCGGACGCAAGGCCCTGCGCCATATCCGAATGCTCGATACTGTCGGCGCCCGGGTTATGGCGCTGATCGTCGCGACCACCCTTCCTCTCGCAATCATCGCGTCCATGCTTGCCTGGCACAGCTATCAGCAGAATGTCGGCAATAGCGCTTTGCGTACGGAACGCGACACGCAGCTTGCGATTTCAGAAATCACGACAGATCTGGACCAGACCCATACCCTTCTGGATATGCTGGCCGATGGCGACATCTCATCCGGAAATGCTCTCCGGGAATTCGCGCTCGTCCAGATGGTTTCTCAGCATCACTACTGTTTGTTGATGCTAACGGATGCCGAGGGGCGACCCTCTGTCGTACTGCCGTCGCCTTCAACTCAGGACCCGGCGATCTGTCACTCACCGGAAAATGCGTCGCCCTCGATGATGTCTGCTTCCGCAAGACTGCCCGTCGCCGGAATTGATGTGCTCAAGGGCGCACGAGGCCCACTTCTGAAATTTGTTGTTCCCATTCTCAGCAACAATTCCGTTTCGGGCTATATCGTAGCTATACGGACCTTGGGGTGGCAGCAGAACCATCTTCGAAAAGGGGACAGTCGGCTTCTTCTTGGTACGGAGACTAATTCCCGGCATTTTCTCGCAATGCCTGATGGTTCTCTCTACTCGCTTTTTCCGGATCGTCCCGTATCGGTCAACCTGCCCCCAAAAGCGATGGCCCGTCTTCAGCGGGATATTACCGCCCAGAGCCAACATGACGTTTTCACAAATCAGGGCATTACATATGCCTTTCAGAACGCTTACGGGCCGGTCAGCCTGATTGTCGCTACCGAGCGCACAGCGGAAGAAAGCCATGCCCTGAATATCTTTCTGATCCGGGTCAGCCTGATTGTCGGACTTCTGGTTCTGGAACTGCTGGGCGTGGCACTAGGCGCCAGTATCTTCCTGGTTGATCCCCTTGAAAAACTTGCGCTTGCCGTTGCGGACTGGAGGCGGGGCGCCCTGTTCGCGCCCAGAAACAACCATTCTATTCCACTTGAAATCCGGCATCTGGAAAAAGCCTTCCTGCGTGCTACACGCCGCCTGACCCAGCATGAAAAGGCTCTGGAACAGTCAGCCCGCAATCAGGACATGCTAATCCGCGAGATCCATCATCGCGTGAAGAACAACTTGCAGGTCGTGGCATCACTGCTCAATCTTCAGGCAAGTCGGATCCGCTCACACGAAGCCCGTGAGGAATTCCGCCTCGTACGGGACCGTGTAAGAGCACTCGCGACCCTGCATCGTTATCTCTACTCGGAAAACGGCCTTTCCGCTCTGGACGTCCAAAGCTTTCTTGAAGAACTCTGTAGCATTCTGTTGTCAGCCAACAGCATGAATGCCCAGACCCGTATCCGACTCCGGCTTGATATAGAACATGTCCTGATCTCCCCCGATCAGGCCGTACCGATTGCGCTCATCGTGACGGAAGTTCTCAGCAATGCCCTGCGATATGCGTTTCCAGGCGAGCGGGCAGGACATATCGTCATTGCCCTTCACAAAGTTGTACCGCCAGATCCGGACAAAGAAGGACTGGTAGAACTGAAGCTGGGTGATGACGGCATTGGCATTGATGCCGGTCAGGCCAGCGAGTCCCGGACGCGCAGGGAGGGGATCGGAATGCAGCTCATTCGTGGATTTGCCCGACAAATCAATGCGGACATGACGGTCAGAAATGAAAATGGAACCTGGTACACTCTGCGTTTCATTCCAGAACGCCCGTCCCTTACAGCACTCGCCATGGCGCGCGAGGCCATTAATCACGACGAAGACTCGGTGCGGTAATCACGTAGCAGCCGCAGGTTTTGCCTTCAAAACCACAAAAAACTCTAAATAAGCTGCAAGAATTGCTCGAGGCACTGTCTTGTCGCGCTTTTGCGACCTATATGCAGGGGTCATGAAGGCCGACAAGACAATCGCAAAAGCGTGGGTAAAGGCACAGGGACGCGCCAGCCGCTCCCGAACCTCTGTCGTAGTATGTTTAGGATTGCTCTCAACCCTGCTGGGACTCCTGCAGGCCTGGGCGCTGGCACGAACGCTCGCCTCAGTGCTGACACACGACACGGACAGTATCGGTCCGGCGATTGTCGCCTTCCTTCTGGCCTGCCTCCTCAGGGTCATTCTCTCGACCGTGCAGGAAATGACCGCCATATCCGCCGGAATTCAGGGTCGCCGCCGTCTGCGAAAGGAAGTGCTGGATCGTATCCTCAATGAAGGACCAGCTCTTCTGCGTCGCCACCACAGCGCAGCCATCGCCGCAACGCTGGTTGACCGGATCGAAGCGCTCGACGGCTATTTTGCGCGCTGGCTGCCAGCCGCATCGCTCTGGCTGGTTTCTCAATGGCTGGTCGTGATCGCAGTTTACCTCGAGAATCATCAGGCTGGCCTGATCCTCGCTGCCTGTTGTGCCGTCCTCCCCATCTTTCAGGCCGTCTTCGGAATCGCCACGGCTGTAGCGTCCCGCAAACAGTTTCTGGCCATGGCACGCCTTCAGACGCGTTTTCTGGACCGCGTGAAAGGGATTGCGACCATCGTTCTCTCAGGCGGAACCGAACGCGAAACACAGGCTCTGGCGAAAAGTGCCGACGATCTGCGCCAACGGACCATGAAAGTCCTGCGGATCGCCTTTCTTGCTTCCGCCACTACGGATGTGGCGATGGTCGTAGCCCTCGTGCTGATTGTCGTAACGCAGGCCCACACCCTCATGGGATATCCGTCCAACGCCGTCCTGACCCGTGCGCTCTACGCCGTTCTTCTGGTTCCTGAAGCGTTTGCCTCGTTCCGAGCACTTTCAGCAGCTTATCAGGATCGTGCGCACGCCACCGCCGCCGCAGAGGCCATGCACGAACTGGCCCCGCTAACCGGCGAACGGACAGTCGCAACCCCAGATATCCTTCATGCCGACGGCGGCATTTCAGTTACGGCAGAGAACGTCTCTTTTGCATGGGACGAGCAGCGCGGCACGGTCATTCACGATATCAGCTTCGTTCTTGCCGCAGGTGAGACACTGATTCTGGAAGGTGCCTCCGGAGCAGGGAAATCCACGCTTCTGGAACTGCTGCTCGGCTTCGTCTCTCCGTCACAGGGACGGATCCTGTTTGATGGGCAGGACATGCAGGATTTTTCTCCGCGACAGATTTCCTCCCTGATCAGCTGGATCGGTCAGAAGCCGGTTCTGTTTGCCGGGACCATCCGTGAGAACATCCTGTTCGCCAAGCCCGATGCGACGGCCGACGAACTGGACCATGCCATTTCCGCGGCTGCCGTCGATCAGTACCTCTCATCCCTGCCGGACGGTCTGGAAACGCGGATCGGGGAGGGCGGCTTCGGTCTCTCCGGCGGTCAGGCGCAACGCATTGCCATTGCCCGCGCCTATCTCAAAAACTCGCCGCTTCTGCTGCTGGATGAGCCAACCTCCCATCTTGATCCGAAAACCGAGGCCAGCATCCTCGCAAGCCTGAAAGAACTGGCAAAAGGCCGGACTGTCATTCTTTGCAGCCATTCCGCACAGGCCCGACAGTTTCAGGGACGCCACCTTGTCCTTGATGGTGGCCGCGCCATCGCCTTTACGGGAGAAGCCGCATGAGTGCCTCACTGCCCACGCGCCCGGAAACACGCAGCGAAACAGCGCTTTCCCGAATCCTTCAGGTCTGGCGTCCGCAATATACGCGTCTCATCACAGGCATCATCATTGCCGAACTGGCTGTGTGTGCGGGACTGACCCTGATGGGGCAGGCAGGTGGTCGTCTTGCGGGCGCTGCGATCGGCGTTGGAGCCGCCTATCTTCTTCTGCGCCTGTCCGGTGCCGCCCAGATCGTCCTGCGCTACGTGGAGCGTCTGTATACTCATGACGCCATGTTCCGCGCTCTGGCGGACCTGCGGGTCTGGTTCTATCGCAAACTCGCTGGTGGCGCTGCCGCAGGTCTGGGTTTCCAGCGTTCGGGGGATCTGCTCTCCCGTCTGGTGTCCGACGTCCAGACGCTCGACAACCTCTATCTGCGCATTTTTGTCCCGCTGGTTTCAGCGCTCCTGACGTTTCCGATCGCCACGATCGTCTGGATGAAAGCAGGAACACAGGCCGGGCTGCTGACTGGCGCACTCTTTGCCGTTCTCGCTTTCGTTCTGCCCTTGATGGGCGCGCACCTGTCCAAACGTTTCGGACCGGACATCCTGCATGCGGAATCCGAACTTCGGGTTGCTGCCCTGGACCTCACCTCGGGTCTCCGCGAGGCACGGGCTTTCGGTGCGGAAGACGTCCTCGCTGCGGTCGTTACGGAGCGGCAGGAAACCCTCTTCAAGACCCAGCGACGCCAACAGACCCGTATGGCGCTCATGCAGGGCTTTGCAGGCCTGATCGCCAAAGGGGGCGTCGCCATCATCCTGTGCGCGGTGGCTGAACTCCTGTTCCCACAAGCACCGGCAGTCGCTGGCCTTACAGCGCTTTTCGTTGCCATTACGGCCCTCGAAGGCGTGACAGGTCTGGCACGGGCGGGTCTGCTGAGCGGGCAGGTCAACCACGCTGCCAAGCGGATCGTTGAGATTGCCGATAAGGCTCCTCCGGCTCCAGAGGGCAACGCACCGCTCCCGACCGGACGGGATCTGCGTCTCGAAAACGTGACGTTCAGCTGGACGCCGGATCGGGCGCCGATCTTCCACAATCTGAGTCTGACTCTGCGTCAGGGAGAGCGTGCAGCGCTGATCGGGCCTTCCGGAGCCGGAAAATCCAGTCTGGCCGCGCTGATCCTCAAGGCTGCATCTCCCGCTCAGGGCCAGATCCTGCTGGGCGGGGCTGACATCTACACCCTGCGCGACAGCGATCTCCGCTCCCAGATCGCATGGCTGTCACAGGCCAGTCATCTGTTTGATGATACGGTCCGCGGCAACCTCCTTCTGGGCCGGGAAGATATTTCCGAAGAAGCCCTCTGGATGGCTCTGGAACAGGCCCGGATCGCGGATGTCGTTCGCAGCCTGCCTGACGGACTTGAGACATGGATCGGCGAAGGCGGCTCGAAACTTTCGGGCGGGCAGGGGCGCCGTATTGCTCTGGCGCGCGTCCTGTTGTCCGATGCGCCCATTCTCGTTCTTGACGAACCGGCAACGGGGCTGGACGCCGATACCGAGCGCGCATTTCTCGAAACGCTCAATAACGCGACCGAAGGGCGAAGCGTCCTGCTGATCGCGCATCGTCTGACAGGCGTGGAAAAACTTGACCGCATCTGGCGTCTGGAAGACGGACAGGTTATTTCCAGTGCTTGCTGAACGGCTTTGCGCCGCCCCAGCTTCACGCCTTTCCACCCTGACAGGACGCTACGCCATGGCACGTTTCCTCTCCCTCATCCGCATTGCGGCCCCGGTTTTCGTTCTGTCAGCTGCGCTGGCAGGATGCGCCGAACAGCCCACGCGCGACAGCTACGTCGTTTTCTTCGACCGTGAATCCGTCACACTCAGCCCTGTCGCACAAGCTGTCGTCACCAAAGCCGCCACAGCCGCGCGTGCAGAACATGCCACGATCGTCCGCGTTTCCGGCTCGGCCGGGGTGAATGGTGATGCCGCAGTTCTGAAGGAGCTGGCCACGAGCCGCGCTCAGGTTGTTGCCACACAGCTCAGCAATGACGGCATCAATGGCGCCAAAATCGAAATGACGCCTTACACGCCAAGCCAGCTTGAAGATTCGCACGTCGCCCTGCGCCGCGTTTCCATCACCATCGTTCCGGGTCTCTGATCCGGAAGCAGAAATGACGCAATCGCAGACCACGCCTCCCGATCAAACGGGTGCCGGTACAGCGCTGTCTCCTGAGGGCGTTCTGGCGGAAATCTTCGGATTTTCGGGGTTTCGCGGCCTCCAGCAGGAGGCCGTCGAAACGGTCATGCGAGGCGAAGACGTTCTCGTCCTCATGCCGACCGGCGGTGGCAAGAGCCTGTGCTATCAGGTTCCTGCGCTCTGCCGTGAAGGCATGGGTCTCGTCATTTCACCCCTGATCGCCCTGATGGACGATCAAGTGGCCGGTCTGCGGCAGCTTGGAGTTCGGGCAGCCGCCCTGCATTCCGGGCTTGAACCGGATGAACGCGAACAGATCCAGAGCGATCTGCGCAACAACCGGATCGACATCCTCTATATTTCCCCCGAACGCCTGCTTCAGCCGTCCACAGCGAATTTCCTGTCTAAGCGCCGGATTTCCCTGATAGCCATTGACGAAGCACACTGTATCTCGGCCTGGGGGCATGAATTCCGTCCGGAATACCGCGCACTTGCCAGCCTGCCTGAGATGTTCCCCGGCGTTCCGCGCATTGCCCTGACAGCCACAGCCGATCCGAGAACACGCGACGATATCCTGAACGCCTTGGGCATGCCTGACGCACAGGTTCTGATGGCGAGCTTCCATCGCCCCAACCTGATCGTTGAAGCCCGCGCCAAAGCCAGCGAAAGCCGTCAGCTCCTCGAAACGCTTCAAAGCCATCGCGAAGGCGCCTCCATCGTCTATTGCGGCAGCCGCAACAAGACCGAGCGCGTCGCCACGATGCTGCGCGACAAAGGACTGACAGCCCTGCCGTTTCACGCAGGCCTGTCTGCTATCGAAAAACGCGCAACCCTAATGCGTTTCCGCTCCGGCGAAGAAATGGTGATCGTCGCGACCATCGCCTTTGGTATGGGCATCGACCGACCCGATGTGCGCTGCGTCGTTCATCTGGACATGCCCTCATCGCCGGAAGCATATTACCAGCAGATTGGACGGGCAGGGCGCGACGGCGAGCCTTCCGACACTCTCCTGCTTTATGGCGGAGAGGATATGGCGCGGGCGCGATACTGGCTCGAACAGTCCGCCGCGCCCGATCATGAAAAGCGGGTGATGCAGGCCCGCCTCGAAAGCATGATCGCGCTTACGGAAACCACTGGCTGCCGCACACAGGCGCTTCTTGCGTGTTTCGGTGAGAACCTTGCCCAGCCCTGCGGGCATTGTGACAACTGCATCAACCCGGTCTCGACCTTCGACGGCACACAGGCGGCCCAGAAGGTCCTCTCCGCGATTTACCGCACCGGCCAGCGTCTTGGCGCAGTTCAACTCTCCAACATTCTGCGCGGCAAAACCAATGAGACCATCGAACGCAATGCCTACCAGCATCTTTCGGTGTTCGGGATTGGCAAGGATCATAGCGAACAGTGGTGGCGTGCCGTCATTCGACAACTGATCGCACGCGGCGCCATCCGGATGCATGGTGAATATGGCAGTCTGGCGCTCCAGAGCGAGATTGCCCGCCCAATTCTGCGCGGTGAGGAACGTGTCGCGCTCAGGCTTGAAGCCAAAGCCGCATTGACGGCAAGCGCAGGGTCTGACGGCAACACGGAAAACGACCGCCTCTCAGCGGATGAAAAATCGTATTTCGATGCCTTGCGACAGTGGCGCCTGTCCGAAGCGCGGGAGCAGGAAATCCCGCCTTATGTCATTTTCCACGATTCCGTCCTGCGGGATATCGCCCGCGAACAGCCGGACAGCCGGGACGGGCTGGGCTGCATCAAAGGCGTCGGCGCCTCGAAACTGGATCGCTACGGAACCGCCGTCCTGACCGTTCTGCGGGAAATCCGTGAGCCTGCCTCAGCCCACTGAAGCCTCAGTCATGGGTCAGTTCGTCAGGCCCTGTCACGGTGAAACTGACGGTAATGCTGCCTGCATTCAGAATATCAAAGGTGAAGGGCACCTTGCTCCCTATGGCAGGCATCTGCCGGATACCCATGCACATCATGTGATAGCCCGAGCGCGGGAAAATCATCGTGGAGTCGTGAGGCAGAGCCAGATGCGTGAAGAGGTCATTCGCCCCTTCGGTCTGCTGCTGGTTCGTGTGATGTGCAACCACGTTCTGACAGAGCGGAGATGAAATCCCCTTCAGGAGGTGATCCACGCTATCGTCGTTGCGAATCGTGAAGTAACCCGCCCCGCAGTCTGGAAAATATGCCGAAGGGCGGAACGTCCCGTCCAGAACGACAACGCGCTCCGCATCATGAGCGGCATCCGGCGGTGGCGCAGTTCCTGAAAGGGACTGCTGGGCGAAGGCCTGCGACGCAGAGAAAATAAAGAGGGCGGTCAGGACAGATACCCGTTTCAACGACAGTCTCCCGTGAGTGTAGGCAGTCTCATGCAAGGCCCCGTTTGGGCCAGAACGCATCATCCGGTAAAGTGCGCTCACTTACCCGGCCCCGACAAGGCCCGAACTCTCAGGATCGCGAATGCGTTGCCCTTTTTGCGGACATGACGATACCCAGGTCAAGGACAGCCGCTCCACGGAAGATGGCGTTGCCATCCGCCGCCGGCGCGTCTGTTCAGCATGCACGCAGCGTTTTACGACCGTCGAGCGCGTTCAGCTCCGCGAACTTTCCGTCAACAAGGCGGACGGAAGGCGCGTCCCTTTTGATCGGGACAAGCTGGCGCGCTCCATCCGCGTTGCCCTGCGCAAACGCCCGGTTCCCGAAGAACGTCAAGAACAGCTGGTCAACGGACTGGTCCGACAGCTCGAAGCCTCGGGGGAACATGAAATTTCTTCCCATCGCATCGGCCAGCTTGCGATGGACGCATTGCGCGAAGTGGACGGTGTGGCCTATGTCCGCTTCACCAGCGTTTACCGCGACTTCCGCGAGGTAGAGGCATTCTCGAAAATCCTCGCCGACATGAAACCTATTCCCGGGGGAGCAGACATGCCGCACCCCGACGACTCCCAGGAGACACCATGACCGTTACCGACGCCCCCGCCACCAACCCGACGCGCCGCAGCCGGACCATCGCCCGTGTCGCGGCCGTTCAGGCGCTGTTCCAGTGCGAACAGTCCGGCGACACGGCGGAAACCGTCATCAGCCAGTTCATTCGTCATCGCCGCGTCAGTTCCACGGCCCTGTTCGAAGACGGCCATATCCCAGATGCCGACCTGAAGCTGTTTCAGAAAATCGTCCTTGGCGTCACCCGTCGACAAGACGATATCGATACAAAACTGAGCGCCGTTCTGCCCGAACAGTGGCCACTGCCGCGGCTGGACCCTGTTCTGCGTGCATTGCTGCGTGGTGCCGTTTTTGAGCTGATCGGCACGGACACACCGGACCGGATCATCATCAACGAATATCTGGACGTCGCTCACGGCTTCTTCTCCGGCGACGAACCCAAGATGGTCAATGGCATCCTCGATACTCTCAGCCGCAGCGGTAATGACGGCAACGCCTGATCCATGACGGGCAGATCGGATTCCGAAGACGCCGGATCAAGCGAGTTCAGCTTCATTGCCCGTCATTTCCGGCCACTCGCCGGACCGGAAGCGCTCGACCTGCGGGATGACTGCGCACTGATGCGCTGTCCCGTAGGCGAGGAGTTCGCCATCTCGACCGACACCATGGTCGAGAACGTCCATTTTCTTCCGGATGACCCACCAGAAACTCTCGGTCGCAAGCTGTTGCGGTGCAACCTCTCCGATCTGGCGGCCATGGGCGCACGGCCTCATGCCTATACGCTGAACGTAACCGTCCCACGCGGAGGCCGACACGACGAAAGCTGGTTTACCGCATTCTCGAACGGCCTCGCAGAAGACCAACGACACTATGGCGTGCATCTGATCGGCGGCGATACGACTTCCATCTCCGGGCCACTGGTTCTGTCCGCAACTGTATTCGGACTTCTCAAACAGAACACGGCGCTTCGCCGCAACAACTCCAGAGCAGGCGACGATATCTGGGTGACCGGCACGATCGGAGACGCTGCTCTGGGCTTGCTCGTGCTTCAGGGCAGGCTCAGGGATCCGTCGGGGTTTCTGGCCACACAATACCGCCTGCCACAGCCGAGAACAGGCTTAAATCTTCACGGCATTGTCAACGCAGCCATGGATATCTCAGACGGCCTCATTCAGGATTGCGGTCACATCGCAACGGAATCAGGCGTTCAGCTCGTTATCGAATCGGAAGCCGTTCCTGTTTCGGACGCTGCCGCATCACTCGGGCAGGACTGGCTAATGCAACGCCTGTGTGGTGGCGACGATTACGAACTGCTCCTCACATGTCCGCCCGAACGATCACGAGCGCTTCAGTCTGCATGCCAGGATGCCGGAATCGCGGTTCATCGTATCGGTCGAGTGCAAACAGGACGTGGCGTCAGGCTTCTGGATGCAACAGGAGCTGATATTGTGCTCGAACAGGGCGGCTGGCAGCATTTCTGAAGCCACCCTGCAACAAACCTAGCCTTCAGGCCGGATCGTCGATCGGCCGTTCATAAAGCCGATAGCGCTTGTACGACTCGGGCACGATGCTTTCTGCCAGATTACGCATATTGGAATCAGAAGCCTGAATCCAGCCCAGCTCTACCCAGGAATAAGGCAGGGACTTCCGGCGGCGCATCAGTTCGGCAATGGCCAGAGACGGTAGAAGCGCGCCCAGAACGGTGCCACGCAGACGCTGCGTCACACCGAGCAAAATGACTCGTGCCGAATGAAAACGATGCGTCGTCAGCCGGGCCGCAAGCTTCACCCAACCCAGAGGCGAAGGCGCCCCACCCAGATCACCAGCAATATCGTAAAGATTGGGAACCACCAGCGCCATGGCGACGGGTTCACCATCCTGATCGATCTGGACATAATGTTCAGGACGAAGAACCGGACCAAGCTGCTTGATCATGGCCTTCATTTCGTAATCCTGAAGGGGTACGAAATTGAACTTGTCGCTCCAGGCATCATTGTAAAGCTGACGCAGGATTTCGCCCTGCTCAGCAATCTGCTTCTTCGACAAACGCCTGATGGCAATGGAGCCGAGTCGACCTTCGCCAATTTTCAGATCGCCCGGAACCTTGAAACGCGATTCCGTCTGATCATCGAGATCGAGCTTGTAGCTCAGAAGGTCTTCAACGGGCGTGTAGCCCGCGTCTTCAACCAGTTTACCCATCAATCGCGGATGCCAGGGCATGGCGACCATCAGGGGTTGGTCCTGCCCTTCGATCATCAGGCCGGATTCGCCATTACCGCTCAGCGTCACCGGCCCGCGCATTGTCTGCATGCCCTGGAGACGCAGCCAGTTCCGGGCCGTCTCCAGCAGTGCGCTGACGACGCTGCCTTCAGGAACGGCATCCAGCGCACCGAAACAGCCGATTTTCATGCCCCAGTGCTCAATGGCACGATGGTCCACGATTGCTGCAATGCGCCCCACAGCCGTGTTTCCACGCCATGCCAGAAAGTAGCGGATGCTCGCATGGCGGAAAATCGGCGCTTTTTTCGGATTCAGCAGATCATCCTGTTCCATGTCGAAAGCCGGTACAAAGCCCGCCATTCCGGCATAGATACGACGCGGAAGCGTCGTAAACAGTTTGAGATCAGCCCGCGTCGTCACTGGCCGAACCACAAGATCATCATGCGGCGCAGGGATGTCAGTCCTGTCGGGCAGTGTCATAATGGCAGGTGTACCTCTGATCGAAAAAAACATCCCGTCCAGCGGGCTGATGTGCCAGTACGGCACGGGGTCGCATCTTGTTGCATGGGAGGGCTATACCCTTCCAGCCCCGATCAGACCACGAATAAAGCGGTTTTCCATGCCAGAGACTTCTGTTTCCTCTTCCAGCGCCCCGTTTCACGTCCTCATCACCGGAGGATCGAGCGGTATCGGCGCCGCTCTGGCCCTCCACTACGCCCGTCCGGGAACGCATCTGACGCTCTGGGGCCGCAATCCCGAACGGCTGGCAGACATTGCCGCACAGGTCGTCCGTAAAGGCGCCTCGGCAGACATTCTGTCCCTCGATCTGTGCCGCACGGACGATGCCCTGGATGCTCTGCGAAAAACAGACGACGCGCAGAAAATCGATATTCTGATTCTGGGAGCCGGGCTGGGCGATATCCGCCCCGAAGGCGCCCTGACGGAAACAGCCGAACAGGTCCGCGACATCTCTCTTGTCAACTTCACAACCCCTGCGACCCTTGCCACCGAAATGGCCTCACGTATGGCTGTTCGAAAAGAAGGCCGGATCGCACTGGTAGGCTCCGTCGCGGCATTCCATGATCTTCCGGTCGCAACGGCCTATAGCGGCTCAAAAGCCGGTCTGGCACGCTTCAGCACGGCCCTGCACGCTGCCATGACCCCGCATCATGTCTCTGTCACCCTGATTTCTCCCGGTTATGTCGACACACCGATGAGTCAGCGGCTCGAAGGAGCGCGGCCCTTTCTTGTCTCCTCAAAACGCGCAGCCCGCATGATCGCACGCGCCATCGGGCAGGGAAGGGCGCATCTCCTCTTTCCCTGGCCTTTCGCCATTGCCCGCTTTCTTGAAATGATCGTGCCACGCGCCATCGTTCACCGACTGCTGCGCACCGCAGAAGTCCGACAGCGGCCCGCTCGCTGAATTACGAATTCCATCACATCCGGAACTTGACGCGGAGGAACCGGTAGGCAACTGCTGCACATGGAAAAAGCGCAGGCCGTCGGCCAGCATCGCCAGAGGATTTGAGGTGCCATGAGGGAAATCGTCGCCGTCGATATCGGTGGAACGCACGCACGTTTTGCAATCGCGACCATCGAGGATGGCAAGGTCATCACGCTGGGTGAGGCCACGACACTGAAATGTGCGGAACATGGCAGTCTGGCGCTGGCCTGGGAAACATTCGGCCGCTCCCTGAATCGTGACCTGCCGCGCGAAGCCGGTATTGCGGTCGCCTGTCCGGTCAGCGGAGAAATTCTCAAACTGACCAACAATCCGTGGATCATACAGCCCAGCCAGCTCGCCGCGCGCCTGCATCTCGATAATTTCGTGCTGGTCAATGACTTCGGGGCTGTGGCCCATGCCGTGGCACAGGTCGATTCATCCTATATGAAACATCTGTGTGGACCGGATATCGATCTTCCGACCGAAGGTTCCATCACTATTGTAGGGCCGGGAACCGGACTGGGCGCTGCGTGCCTCCTCCGTCGCAACGACCGGTATTTCGTGATGGAAACCGAGGGTGGTCATCTGGACTATCCTCCCCTCGACGAACTGGAAGACAAAATTCTCAAAGCCCTGCGTCTGCGCTTTCGCCGCGTTTCCGCAGAGCGGATTGTCTCAGGTCCGGGACTGACCAATCTGTATGAAGTCATTGCGGAAATACAGGGCTGGCCCATTACCCTGCGTGACAATCGCACCCTGTGGCAGAACGCCCTCGACGGCTCGGACACCGTGGCCGTTGCCGCACTGGAACGCTTCTGCCTGAGCCTAGGCGCAGTCTCCGGCGATCTGGCACTCGCACACGGAGCACGAGGCGTCGTGATTGGTGGTGGACTGGGCCTGCGCCTTGCAGACAGCCTCGGCCATTCCGGATTTGCCGAACGCTTCGTTGCAAAAGGACGTTTCGAAACAATGATGACCGAAATGCCGGTCAAAATCATAACCCACCCACAACCCGGACTGTTCGGAGCCGCCGCCGCATATGCGGAAGCTCACCCATAAAAAACCAACATCCCGGATTTCTGGAGAAAATCTCTGAAAATACGGGCCTGGAAGAGCATCTCAGCCAGAGATCAGGAAGGTGATGGCTGAGACACTGTCGCCTGTTCTAAAAGATTGAGATCAGGCGGCGCTTACTGCAAAGCGGCTCCAAGCTGGATCGGATACCATTTCCCGTTTTCGTAAATGACAGGCACATGGTCATCGCTGTCGTTGATAATCATTCCTTCCTCTGAACCTGTAAGGCCCAGAATTGTTGCTTTAGGGAACCCG
>Ga0157363_1000053_pt1 | contig 91172 bp, 82 predicted proteins | sample AttsexASBM1_FD_111477 | JGI IMG/M metagenome (GOLD analysis project Ga0157363, IMG submission 111477) | Fungus gardens microbial communities from leaf cutter ant in Ribeirão Preto, State of São Paulo, Brazil - Atta sexdens ASBM1 | ecosystem: Host-associated > Fungi > Mycelium > Unclassified ...
CAGCGAGGCTATATTGGCGCACTGGCCGTTGTGCTGTGCAGCGTGCATCTGCTCGTGATCGCCGATAACTGGCTGCTGCTCATCGCGGCCTGGGCCGCAGTCGGTGTGGCACTTCAGCACTTGCTTTGCTTTTATCCCGATCGGCCTTTTGCGCGGCTTGCGGCACACAAAAAGCACATTGCGGATCGCATGGCTGACGTGATGTTGCTTGGCGCTGCCGCGCTCGCCTGGTGGGATGTAGGTAGTTTCTCGCTGTCAGCTCTGGGGATGCATATCGCTCAGCATGGCATGTCCCTGTCCTTACAGGCGAGTGCCGTTCTGCTCGTAATGGCGGTCATTCTTCGTACGGCCTTGCTACCCGTGCATGGCTGGCTGATACAGGTGATGGAGGCGCCAACACCGGTATCGGCGCTCTTGCATGCTGGCGTCGTCAATCTGGGTGGCTTTGTGCTTATTCGCTTCGCACCCATGTTAGATCAGGCAAACGCTGCGCGCATCCTGTTGCTGATTTTCGCGCTGGCGACCGCTGTGCTGGCAGGCATTGTCATGTTGACTCGCATCAGTATTAAAGTGCGGTTGGCCTGGTCAACCGTTGCGCAGATGGGCTTCATGCTGCTCGAATGCGCGCTTGGCCTTTATACGCTGGCGGCACTGCATCTGATTGGCCATTCACTCTATAAAGCCCATGCTTTCCTGTCGGCCTCGGAAGGTGTAAGAGACACTCGCCTGCAGGCTTTGCACCGGGCCGCTTTGCCCACCACCCTTAGCGTGTTTTTTGCCCCCGTGCTGACAATTACCGCCGTGTTTCTGGTGCTGATGCTCTCAGGTCTTGCCGCCTGGCCCTGGTGGTGGTGTGTGGTGCTTGGTATGGCCTGGGCACCGTTACTGTGGTTACCCGAGGCTTCAGAGGGCGGGTCTGGAAAGTCGGCGCAGCTTCTTTTCGGGTGCGTCACGGTGATCGGTCTGACGACAGTTGCGCTGTCAGCACATGCGCTGCCGCTTGGCCTGCAGGATATGCCGGATGACAGTCTGGGTCTGATCGCGCTGGCAGGCATGGCGGCCCTGTATCTCTGTCAGGTGTTATTGCAAAAGCAGCCACAACACCTGTCGCGCTTGCGTCAATGGAGCTATGCGGGTTTTTACCTTGACGAAGCCTTCACACGTCTGGCGCTGCGCTTATGGCCAGCTAACCTCACATCCCGGGTTTCCATACACGTTGAACCTGAAGTGCCAACCGCGCCTGTTGCTGACAGGCTGAGCTGAACCATACGAATAAACTGGAGAGCCTACTGATGGATACCTTAGTCAATAACGAAAAAACCGGTTCGGCGAGCCTGACGCAATCGACACAAAACGCCTGTTCCCGGCATGCTGCAATTGAGCAGGCTTGCAGCCAGGCCTGCCAGGCGATTGCACCTACATGGCCGCTGGATCGCGCCATTGCTGTCAACCCTCACTGGTCGCGTATTGGCATGCCGGTACGCAGGGTCGCCGCCCGGATGGCGGTACTCGGCGGTATCCAGGTATTCCCATCGCGCGATCAGCAGTTCCTGGCCTGGCGCGAGGGCCGTATCAGCCTTGCCGATCTCAATCTGGCGCTACATCAACTGCCCGAAGCACAAGCGACCGGTCTGACGGCTGAACAGTGCCTGGATGCGTTACAGGCAAGAACCTCACCAGTGCAATTGCCGCTGCTAATCGACGTGCTCGACAACGATCCTGATCGGCACCAGAGATTATCCTGGCGGCAGGCTATCACGCACCAGGTTGGTCAAACCTGCGCCGCCTACTTCGATGAAGATCAGGCGAACTGGCAACCTCAGCGACAGGGCTTATATGCCTTCTGGCGGGATACGCTGGGACACGATCAGGGTATCGGTTTGTTAATGGGGTTGCCCCATATCACAAATGCTATCAATGCCTTACCCGATAATGCTACCGATGCGGAGCGTTGGCTTATCGCACGTCTGGGCCTGCCTGAAGCTGTATGGGCGGATTATCTGGAATCGGTACTGCTTACCGTGAATGGGTGGGCTTCCTGGTGTGCCTTTCTGAGCTGGCAGGCGGGACTGGCGGGGGGTAAGGACCCACACCTGCGCGAGTTGCTGACGATTCGCTTAGCCTGGGGCGTAATCCTGTTGGAATGCAAAGATGATGCAGCAACCCGGCACGCGCTTGCTTCGCTTCAGCACGCCTGGAAACAGGCTCACCAGGTGCTGGAGGCGGCGGAACAGGCGATGCTGGTTGAGGAAGTATGGCAACTGGCGCTGGAGATTGGCTATCAGCGTGAGTTGGCACATCGGCTGGCCTCGGCAAACGGTCATGGTACGGAACATCAGGCAATCGAAGCACAGGCTGCTTTCTGCATTGATGTGCGCAGTGAACCGTTGCGCCGTGCGCTTGAGACCGTGAGTGCTGGTATACAGACCATCGGTTTTGCAGGATTCTTTGGCCTTCCCGTTGCCTACACACCGCTGGGCACGCAAGCCCGCCGTCCCCAGTTACCCGGCTTACTTGCGCCTTCCCTGGAGGTCGCTGACCGTATCGTGGAGGCGGGTTCGCAATATAAAGCCGATGCGGCACTGCAAAGCCAGGCCAGTCGTTCGCGTCACGCCCGATTTGCCATGGCCGATCAATGGAATGCGATTAGCCGCTGGCCGGGGGCTGCCTTCTCGTTTGTGGAAGCGGTTGGACTGGGCTACTCGGTCAAGCTGGTAAACTGGTTACGCCCGGGCAATAAAGCACGTGCCAGAGATGATCTTGCTGGCTTACCTGCGCGGTTTCGGGAGACGTGCCGCCCACAACTGGTTGGGCTGGATACTGAGGCTAAAGTTAAGCTCGCTGCCGGGGTTCTTCATGCCATGGGCCTGGAACAGCATCTGGCACCTATAGTGCTCCTCGTTGGACATGGCAGCCAGTCAGCTAACAATGCCCACGCAGCGGCACTGGACTGTGGTGCCTGTTGTGGCCAGACCGGTGAAGTGAATGCACGCAGTCTGGCGCAATTGCTTAACGAACCACAGGTTCGCCAGGGGCTGCAAGCGCAAGGAACAGTGATTCCGGACTCTACGACGTTTGTGGCCGCCCTGCATAACACGACTACCGATGAAATCGAGTGGTTTGATCTCGATTTGTTGCCGCAAAGTGCGCGCGCCCGCTGTGAGCGATTGCAACCGATTTTTAATCAAGCCAGTGATCAGGTCCGCCGCGAGCGGGCACACGCCCTTAAGCTGGACCCGCGTGCGCCCGAAGATGTGTTGCTCGGACAACTACGCCGTCGCGCTAATGACGGGGCACAAACCCGTCCCGAATGGGGTCTTTCGGGCAACGCAGCCTTTCTTATTGCCCCTCGTCACAGAAGTCGTGGCGTAGTCCTGGGCGGGCGCAGCTTTCTGCATGACTACGATGCGAGTCAGGATAGTGATGGCAGTCTACTGGAAGGCCTGATGACCGCACCCATGCTGGTCACGCACTGGATCAACTGGCAGTACCACGCGTCAACATGCGATCCGCAAAGGTTGGGGAGCGGCAATAAGGTGCTGCACAACGTAGTGGGGGGCCGCATCGGTGTCTTTGAGGGCAATGGCGGCGATCTGCGGATCGGTTTATCACGTCAGTCGCTCCATGACGGCGAGCACTGGATGCACGAGCCGTTGCGCCTGACCGTTGTTATCGACGCGCCGCAAAATGCCATTGACGCAGTGATTGGTAAGCATGAGGTTATCCGGAAACTGCTCGATAACGGCTGGCTCCATCTCTGGCGCTTTGAGGAGGCCGGTCTGGCACGCTATGCACAGGGTAACTGGCTCCCACTGAGTCTGGAGAGTCTATAAGAACGCCTGTGTACTAAGGCCTTCGCTGAAAAAATGAAGCGACTGTCTGCCAGACCAAAAAATTTACAGTGTAACTAACAGGTGATTTTTTTATTCTGTACAAAGGGGCAACTGTCCCTTTGTACAGGCATAAAAATCGTTTCAACCATTTTCAGGATAACGCGAGCAGGCCAGTTAACGGCCTGCATTTTTTTGCCGGTAAGCTGACGTTCAGCATGACGTGGCGATCAATCCTGGGTGGCATACGAAATTGAATGGGTGTTTTAAAGAGTGATGTCTGGCTAACAGACTGAAAAATAGGGCTTTATCGATGTCATTCAGGCAGCAGAATTAACGAATGTCGTCAGGGTAAACAGGCGAGTCGTCCACATGCAGCACGGCCATAGCCGTCACCTTCAGCCTTTGTCTCGCGGTGGCGAAACCGGAAATCGTATTGACAGAGAGCAGCGGTAATTCATCACGCAACGTTTTTAATAATGTCGACATGCCAGTACGGAATTTTAGTACGCCATCGGGCGGTCTGTAGGCCATAATACGCATTCGGACATTTATTGCAGTGAATGCTTATTTTGCCGATATCATAAGAAGATAGTACAACCCTTGTAACACAGCGCGATGCAACGCATGTCAAACTCATCTCCGGGAACAACGTAATGCGATCACTAATTATCATGGGCCTGGTGTGGGTTCTTGCTGCATGTTCTAACTCTGTGGGACACAATTTCGATACGGCGACTATTCAGAAGATTAAACCCGGTCAGACGACACGCGCGGAGCTCATTCGTATGTTTGGACCGCCTGATACAGAATCACCTTATCCCAACGGGCAGCAGGTCATGATGTGGAAATACAGTCAGGCCAGGGCCCTGGATACATCGGCGGGAAAGACGCTTACTGTGCAAACTCAAAACGGACGAGTTTTTAACTATACGTTTAGCAAGAGCTGAAGCGGCTGGTGTTACGCGCAATTGTTTCATTTTCAATGTAAGAGTGCAGTGCCGCTGTATCAAATGCATTCTGACCACATGGTCAACCCGAGAGTGCCTTGTTATCGTTAATCTCTCCTGTATCCCGAGGCAGGTATTGCAGAGATCTTGCTGGCGGTGCGCCTCATAATTTATGGCAGGGGGCGCACTCATGAAGCGGTAGCACGACGATCAGAACCCCGTAATTTATCTGCGCCTCCTGATATTAGTGAAACTGTCTCACTTGCTATTACAGCGCCTGTTCATCTGAACGTGCGTAGAGGTTTCCTGCCCGGATCTCCGTACAGCGAATAGCTGTCGAAGACACAAAACGCATCGTGGAATTTTTGACCGCATACTTTGCAGTTAGCTGACGTATCCCATTCATCGTCTTTATCTTCTGAAATAGCGCTATTGTGGAAATAATCCATCATTTATCGCGTTGTTCTCTGCGGGTTTAATAACCAATCCATTCAAAAAGAATAAGAGTCTTTTCCTTAATGAATTTCTTAAAAAGCGTACAGCGCTACCATTGTGACTCCAGACTTAACAGGTCTGGAGTCACAGGCTGTTGGAAGGTAGAATCTGGCCGACAGTTTTACGATCAGGAGAGGCAGTGGCAGAAATTTTGACAGAAATGACATCGCCGCATGTGGGCCGTCACGTTATGTGTTGGCTCAATCAGATCAGACATGCTTCCTTGTCTGATCTGGATAATTTTGGCGACGAAGGAACAGTGGAGCAGGTTATCCGCGTGTGGGTAAAACTGTCGTTGCTTGTCACCCGACGTCGTCCCGAAATTGCCATATCATCATTACTCAGGCATGTGTTGCCGAATATTGGCACTTTACCGCTAAAAAACCTGACGCGTTTACGATTAAACAGGCTCTATAACGTCCTGATTTCTGAAGGTAAAAAAGAGGAAGCCCGGCGCGTTTTTGCTCTGACTAAACAGTTTTTGTCCTGGGCCGAAATGCAGGGTTACCTGGCGCATTCGCCCGTGGCTTCACTGAGGAAACGTGATATTGCGGGCCGTGCGTCACCTCCACGAAGCCGGCAACTGTCAGACGCGGAGATTTGGGTTTTCTGGCATGGTCTGGATAACTGGTCGTTGTCAGAACAGGTACGCTGGGCCTTACGCCTGTGTCTGGTCAGTGCCCGTCGGCCTGACGAAGTGGTTCAGGCGCGGAAATCAGAATTTAATCTGCAATCCGGATTATGGAAGCAGGGAACACGTAACAAGTCCCAGCGCGAACATACTTTACCCATTTCAGCGTTAATGCGCCGTTGTATTGAGGCCTTAATTGCCGCCAGCGATCCGGCTTCTCCCTGGCTCGTACCTGCGCCGCGTGATGTCATGCAGCCGCTTTCGAAAGGTGCGCTGAATCAGGCACTACGCCGGATGTTGCGTGCGCCTCGGGGATTAGGGCTGGAACCTTTCACGCCGCGTGATTTACGTCGAACGGCACGTTCGAAACTCGCCGCGCTGGACACGCCAAACGATGTGGCAAGAAAAATTATGAATCATGCATTAGAGGGAATCGATCGGGTTTACGATACGCATGATTATGTTGTGCAAATGCGGACTGCGCTGGAGCGGTATTCAGAAACGGTTGAGCGTATTACTGAAAGCGACAGCTACCATCATCTCCCTCATCGGTATGAGAATGAGACGCTACAATTAGCCAGTTCATCAATAATGATGATGAGCAGATAATCTCTTAAAACAATGTTTCCAATAAAATGCGCGGTATCGAAATCAATACCGCGCATTTTGTCAGATCAGGAAATCGTCAAGCGAACCGCCAGCGTCCAGCGCCTTTTTAATTGGCGATGGTGTACGGCCCTGGCCTGTCCACGATTTAGTTTCACCGTTTTCATCGGTATAGCGATATTTAGCAGGGCGAGGTGCGCGCTTAGCTTTTGTTTTTGTCTCTGTGGGCAAATCAACCAGTTCAGAAATATCAATGCCGTCATTCATCAGCATTTCTTTATACTTAGCTAACTTATCTGCTTTCTCGCGCAGCATAGCTTGCTCAGCTTCTTCTTCTTCACGGCGTTCAGCGACAACGACAGAAAGCTTTTCGAGCATTTCATTTAACACATCAAGCTCAATTTCCCGGGCTTGTGCGCGTAGAATACGAAGGTTATTTAATGCTTTGAGCGCATCCATTGGTTAATCCTTAAATTACAGCGAATATTTAAACAGGGTCATTCTACGAAAAATAATCAAGGAAAGAAATATCTCTTCTGTCTGAAATGTACAAATTTGTTACCGCTTAGGATTATTACGGCATTTTAAACGCATTAAACATACATAAAATTTAAATGCCAGACGCATTGTCAGCGCCTTTTTCGTTGAGGTCCAGGTGATAAACGGTAGCATATTACGGTGACGTATTGAAAATAACGCCCATTTATTTACTTAAAAAAGCAATAAAAATCAGTGTGTAATGCATTACCTCCTTACCAGTTACAGGGATATTACGGCATAATAAAGTCGCTTCATTCCAGCGCAGGTAAATGATAACGTCAGGTTAATAATTCCCCATGATAAATTGTCCTAATCTTCATTCTGCTCCAAAATGGTTGTGTCTTAATCGCCGGATAATGCGTTAACCGTCTTGTTCATTCCTGTTCACGGGATTAGTTTTTGTGAAGCCAGACGATTACTGAAGTCTGCAACTTTTCTTACAGGACAAATCCTTCTTTTAACACGGTTAGTCAGCGCAATATAGATCGCTATGATGGATAACATTGTGGGTACGCGCGCCTGTCTGTCTTAAGGTTTAATCACACATTTCGTGCTGTAAAGCAGAGCTATAAGCGGAGCGTTGACAAGTGACGGCAAGAATAAAAACGGGTAGCTAATATCATCCTGATGGCCTCTCTCCGTCACTGTACTTAAAGCCAGTCGGGAGGTTATCGTCGCTATAAGAATTTATCAGATCAACAACATTTATATGGCTGCGGACGTGATGCCGTTTGCTTATGAAAACACAACGTATTGCTGCCATTAGATTCTTGCACTTTTCGCTAAGGCGGATATTGTCATCTTTTCCGCTATGGGATGCTTTTCATTCCACGTCTGAAAAGTGAGTCGCTCTGTCTGACAGAATAACGTGCAGGGGGTTTCTGGAACCATTCAAAACCGCTTTTCACAAAAACATGCGTAGTGCGGCGTCTTTATCATTTTCCTCAGGATGAATTTTGAAATGCCGGAAGGGTGAACAGTCGGTGTGAAGGGCGGCACGGGTCTGCACATGCCGTACATTAGCAATAAAAGATATAAACGTTCATCGCTGCCGTTTGCAAAACAGCTTTGCCACCGATAAATACACAGGTCCTTGTCAGGTCGTCACGTCCGACTTTCTTCCCGATTCTTTTATACAGCCTCGCCAGAGCACTCTCTGCCAGTGAAAGACAGGTTCAGCCCCTGACGAGTGATGCGGCTTTGACGAACGGAACAGAGAGCGCAGGATAAACGGCTTATGCTATGCGTAATATTTTCGATTCATCTGTCAGGCACTGGATGGAAAATAAAACGTTAGTGACTTGATACTGTCAGTACTATGATGACGCCTGCATCAGTCTGGCTGGCGAACAGAGCCCCTGAAAGAACTTCGCGGCCGGTTTCTCTGTGGCTTACGGTATTTCCGCGCTTTGGAAAGGTGCAAAAACGCAGACGATGCGCAAAAGATTGTGTGTCTTTAAATAGCCAATGCAGCGGGTGCTTATTAAACGGAGCGGTGTTTTACATCATGCCTTATTCGGACTTATTCACGTCCTGCGTTGTTCTGTTTTATCCGCTCTACTCTGTAACCCCGCGTTTTGCGCAAATGTTCACGCCAGAAAGGCGCGAATTTGCGCTACACTCACCAGCGATAACCTCTTGTTCTGTCTTAATGATAAATTTGACTGAGGCAGCGTAATCAACGTGGAAGAAGCATGAAAATCAGATTCCTTTCGGCCAATGAGCAAAAACTGGCGGAGGTCCGCGGAATACTGGAACCTGTGGGCGTGGACGTCGTACCCATCGCGCGTCGCATTGAAGAAATTCAAACGGAAAATGAACTGGATTTAGTGCGAGATAAACTGACGAAGGCCTTCTCTATTATCGGACGTCCGCTTTTTGTTGAGCACACCGGGCTGTATCTGGATGGCCTGAATGGTTTGCCTGCGGGGCTGACGCGTATTTTCTGGAATCGCCTCGGTGCCGATCGCTTTGCATCGCTGGTACAGGGCCTCGACAGTCAGGGTGTAACCGCCAAAACCGTACTGGGTTATTGCGACGGACGCAAAATGTACCAGTTTTTCGGCGAATTGCGCGGCACTATTGCACCTGAACCTGCCGGTCCCCATGGATTCCAGTGGGACTGTATCTTTATTCCCGAAGGATACGATCAAACCTTCGCTGAGATGGGCGAGAAGAAAAACGAAATTTCCAACCGTCGCATTGCGCTGGATCGTTTTGCTGCCTTTTTAAAAACTGCACGAGGCGTGGCATGAAACCTGAGCTCAAACGCGCATACGATTCCGGCAAGCTCATTCTGTTTGCCGGAGCCGGTCTTTCCCGTAATCTCGGCCTGCCTGAATGGCATGAGCTTATCGCTCATCTGGCTAATGAACTGGGGTACGATCCGAAAATTTTTAATACTTACGGTACGCACCTCTCTCTGGCTGAGTACTACAAGCAGAAAAAAGGTTCGTTAGGACCGTTACGAAGCTGGATGGATCGCGAATGGCACCGGCCTGATATTGATGTCCGCAGCTCTGAAATTCATACCATGATCACTCAGGGCAACTTTTCACGCATCTATACCACGAATTACGATCGGTGGCTGGAAGCCGCGCATGAGGCCCATGGCGTGCCTTATTCAAAAGTGGCGAATGCAGCCGATCTGGTTTCACTCACCGAAGATAAACGTCATATCATCAAACTTCATGGCGACTTTGATGACGATACTTCTATCGTACTGGATGAAAGCAGCTACTTTGAACGCCTCTATTTTGATTCGCCGTTAGATATCAAGCTGACCCATGATGTTATGGGCAATTCGGTTTTGTTTGTTGGCTACAGCATCAGTGATTTTAATATTCGTCTGCTCTTCTATCGGCTGACAAAAATGTGGGGGCGCACAGGCCTGGCAACCGCCCGACCCAAATCTTACCTTTTTACCAATCGCAATAACCCGGTGGCAAAAGAAGTATTGGGGCAATGGGGAATCGAAATGATCGTGTCGGAAGAGGACGATCCCCGTAAAGCGCTGGCTGAGTTTATGGAAGAATTACTGGCCTGATGCACACCGAATGGCGTAAGCAGGGCAGGTTTAACCGTTGTGTCTTTTCTTCACTGGAAAACGTCGCCGACTGTGTTATACTGTATAAATAAACAGTATATGAGGGCAATAAAATGGCTGTCGAAACCAAATTTGTAGTAGTCAGAAAGGGTGAAGAGAAGATGACATTTGCCAATAAGAAAGAGGCCGATGCCTACGATAAAATGCTGGATATGGCAGAGGCGTTCACCGACTGGTTACTGGCACACCAGGCCGATATGGATGAATCGCAGGCTGAAACCTTAGGGTTGTTGCTGGCAGAGCAAAAAGACGCGGTACAGCATATTCTTCGCACCAGCAAATTACCTGGCACGGCGCAAAATGTGTCAGAAACAGCTGACGCGACTGCGCAAAGTGAGAAAAAAGTCCGCGCCGTTAAAGCGGCCTGATGGTTCATTCCTGGCAGTTCATTACCTGTGAACTGCCCGCCTGTTATCCCGCACAACGCTCTCTCAATAACGCTTCGCGCGCATTGACTGGTTTGCGCCGTGCTTGCCTGCATTACGATCAGCCAGTCAAATGTGTGATGGCAAAAGCGTAGTGATGGAGATATCTGGCAAGCCAGCCAAAACAAAGCGCAGAGCTGTGAAGCCAGCCAGTATGATTCCACATGAATAAGTCCGGTTTTTCATCCCGCCAAAAAAGAGGGCACAAACTGACATATTTTTTCCGCCCGTTTATTGTTTCAGGTCAAAATCATCGCGATAAGTTACCAAAATTTCACTTTCCCGCCCGGTGTTCAGACGACATCGTGACGATCGCCACGCGTTGTGGGATGAGAAATGACTAAAAAAGTGACGCTGTTATCGCTGATATTGCGAGCCTGATGTTTTGCGCCGGGGGGAATTTCAATTCCCTGTTGCGTCTGCAGATGATGCACCACACCTTCCACCTCAAGGCTGAGCTGGCCTTCCAGCACAAAAAAGAACTGCCGCGATCGCACATGATAATGCCGTATTTCATGTGTTGCAGGCGGCATCTGCTCATAAATAATGCTCAGATCGTGTCTTTTAAGCAGATGCCAACCCTCACACTGCTCACCCCAGAAATAATGTTCTGCGTTCTCTTTCGAAATCATGCGCTTTCCCCCTGATGATGAACGTTGTGATTAAGGTCTGACTTGAGTCATGAGAATTAAAGTTCGTTTATTGAGCGCCGATAGATCCTTAAGGAACATAAAAGCGTCTGTCTGGCAGGGAAGTCAATTAAGCCGATCGATTTCAGGGGAATCCGCATGACTTCTCAACCCGCAAAAAAAACACTGACCACCCGCACCCAGATGCTGCTTGCCGGTGGCCTGACTATTACGCTTGGTTTTACCGTCACTATTGGCGTCCTGAGCTGGCAATCGGCAAAAGAGCAAAAAAACTTAGCGGAAAATTATCTTCAACAGATTGCACAAAGTCGCGGCCTGCAGATTCAGCAAGAGCTGAGTTACGCGCGCGATATGGCACACAGCCTTGGCCAAAGCCTGATTGCCTTACCAAAAGCGGGCGTTAATGACCGGAAAATTGCCGACAAAATTATGGAGTATTCTCTCAGGGCCAACCCTGACTATCTCTCTATGTCCGTGATTTTTGAACCTGACGCGTTTGACGGTCGCGATGCGGAGTTTGTTGGTCAGAAAGGACAGCCACCTCAGGGCCGCTATGCCTGGTTTGTTGACCGCGATCAGTCCGGCAACTATGCCATGCATCCGCTGCTCTCCTATTTGACGCCTGGCCAGGGGGATTATTATCTGGTCCCTCAACAGTCGCGTAAAGATACCCTGATAGAGCCCTACAGCTACCCGTACAACGGCGTGCCAACCTTACTGACCTCTGTTGCCTCACCCATTATCGATCAAGGCAAGCTCATGGCGGTGGTCACATCGGATATTTCGCTTGCGTCATTACAGCAAAAAGTGAACCAGATAAAACCCTGGCAGGATACGGGTTATGCGCTGTTGCTTTCGAACAGTGGTAAAGTGGTATCGTCACCTGTCAAAAATGACGCCGGTAAGGAATGGAAAGGCGACAAAGACAATTTTACCCGTCAGATCGTCGAACATGATGATCCGGTGTTGGGTGAAAGAGCCATGTACACCTGGTATCCGGTGGTGATAGGCAACAGCGATAAGCCCTGGTATGTGGGAATTGTCGCCCCTGTCAGCCAGGTCATGGCCGCCGCGAACCGCCAGCTCTATTGGGCTATCGGTTTAATGCTTGTGAGCATCCTGCTGGTAGGTGCCGTACTGGGGTTATTGTTTAATCGCAAAGTAATGCGCCCGCTTGGTGGCGAACCCGCAGAAGCAGCCCGCATTGCGCTGGCCGTTGCGGAAGGCAAACTCAGCAATGACATTAAGGTCGCGCACGGTGACAACGCCAGCCTGTTTTACGCCCTGCACACCATGCAAAGCCAGTTGCAATCCATTGTGGGCCAGATTAAAGATGCCAGCGCGTCTGTCAGAGAGGGGGCCAGTGAGATAGCCAGCGGCAACCTGGATTTAGCCTCGCGCACCGAACAACAAGCGGCAGCACTGGAAGAGACAGCAGCCAGCATGGAACAAATCAGCGCCACGGTTCGCCTGAACGCGGATAACGCCCAGCAGGCTACGCACCTGACCGGAAATGCGACAACCATTGCCAGCCGGGGCGAAAACCTGGTGGGCCAGGTGGTACAGACCATGTCGCAAATTGATGACAGCTCAAAGAAAATTGGCGATATCACGACCATGATCAACAGCATTGCCTTCCAGACCAATATCCTGGCGCTCAACGCAGCCGTTGAGGCGGCCAGGGCGGGCGAGCAGGGGCGCGGATTTGCGGTAGTGGCCTCTGAGGTCAGAAACCTGGCGCAACGCAGTGCCGGTGCGGTCAAAGACATTGCCGCGCTTATTGAGGAGTCCAGTGCCCGGGTACAAAGCGGCGTCACGCTGGTCAATGAGGCAGGCAAAACGATGCATGAAATGACCCAGGCTGTCTCCTCTGTACAAAGTATCATCAACGAAATCGTTGCCGCGTCAGATGAACAGGCGCGAGGAATTAGTCAGGTGACGATTGCGGTAAATGAAATGGACGGAACAACGCAGCAAAACGCGGCTTTGGTGCAACAAATGTCGGCGGCAGCCAGTTCGCTTGAAGATCAGGCGCAACAGCTGGCCCAGACGGTGCAGCAATTCCGTTAAGCGAAAGCCGCTGAATAAAAACAACCCGCGCACATCGCGGGTTGTTTTTTTACTGGCTTAGCCCGGATAGATACCGCGATCTTTACGGGCCATCAGAATACGCTCACAGGCAACGATATAGGCTGCGGTGCGCAGAGAGCAGTCTTTCTCTTTGGCTTTTTCCCAAACGTGAATCATGGCTTCAGTCATGATTTTATCAGACCGTTTATTAATCTCGTCTTCACTCCAGAAGAAACTGGCCATATCCTGCACCCATTCGAAGTAACTGACCGTCACACCGCCGGCGTTACAGATAACGTCTGGGACCACAATCACGCCACGGTTTGCCAGCACATCGTCAGCATCGGGATAGGTAGGACCGTTGGCACCTTCAAGTACCAGTTTACAGCTCAGGGTCTCAGCGCGTTCACGGGTAATCTGACCCTCAAGGGCTGCCGGAATGAGAATATCCATTTCCGTGTGCCAGAAGGCCTCTTTATCAATGACTTGTGCGCCTTTGAAGCCAGCAATCTGTTTGTTTTCGGCCTGCCATTGCGTCAGTGCATCCATATCAATACCGTCGGCATTGAACAGGGTAGCGGTATGATCCTGAATCACCACGACGCGTGCGCCAGCCTGGCTGAACAGACGTGCCGCTTCACTGCCAACGTTACCGAAGCCCTGAACGGCGACGCGCGCACCTTCAATCTCAATACCGGCACGGCGCGCCACTTCGCGACCTGTAACAAATACGCCGCGACCGGTGGCTTTTTCGCGACCCAGCGATCCACCCAGGTGAATAGGTTTACCTGTCACGACGCCCGTCACGGTGGTGCCCAGATTCATGGAGTAGGTATCCATCATCCAGGCCATAACTTTACCGTTGGTACCGACATCGGGTGCCGGAATGTCTTTTTGTGGACCGATGATGATACCAATTTCGCTGGTATAGCGGCGGGTTAAACGCTCAAGCTCACCTTCAGACAATTTGAAGGGATCTACACGAATCCCGCCTTTAGCACCACCATAAGGCAGGTTCACAGCGGCACATTTGATGGTCATCCAGGCGGAGAGTGCCATGACTTCATTCAGGTCAACATCCGGATGATAGCGGATTCCGCCTTTGCCGGGGCCGCGTGACAGATTATGTTGAACACGGTAACCCTCGAAATGACGAATCGTACCGTCATCCATTTGCAAAGGAATATCAACGATTAAGGCACGTTTAGGATGACGTAACGTATCGATCCAGCGAGAGAGATCGCCCAAATAAGGGGCAACGCGATCGATTTGTTGAAGGTAGGTAGACCAGGCGGATGTACTACTGTCAGACGCGTAAGATAACTTATCCATACAAAACCTTTCTTATCGACGTTATTTATTGTGTTGAGCCGTGGAAACAACACGCTTTTCAGCGCATGTATAATTTATCACTGCCAGAAAAAATATGATGTCGGCCCGGCACGCATTATCGCTATGCTATTTCGATTAACGCTGAATAAGAGTGAATAATAGTGCAGATAAACCGGGTAAAATCCCCGCGCTGGTTGCATAAGAAATGCATAAAAGATGCATAAACTAAAAAATCAGCCATTTATCAGTTCTTTGAGAAGGTTCAAAAAGTTAATTAAATGTTAGAAATGGCATTGACTTTTTTGCACCAACGTGGTGCATTAATTCAGCTAATGCGAATGAAAATTTCATTTATGTGAAAACACAAAGGCAACATGAAATAGCCCCGGTGACGCATCAGGGGGATATATTCGCAGCGCTTATTTCCCCTTTTCATACTGCATCTTTTATTTTTCCCGCTTCGTTTCTGCCACCGAAAGGAGTGATCGCTGAGTGTTTAACGCGCAGGAATGAGTGCTAATAAATGGTTCACGGCCTTGGAGGCATTATTACGCCGCCAGGCAAAAGCGACATCCGTAAAGAGCGTATTCTCTGCAATGTCACGAAAGCAAATGTGGGGATTCTGTACGCAAATCATGGATTCAGGGATCAGCGCAATCCCGCAGCCCGCGCCGACCATCCCCAGCGAAGAGCTGATTTGCGGGGCCTGCTGGAAAGAGGAAGATGAAAAACCTGCCCGTAAACAGGCACTGACAATGAGTTCATACAAACTGGGCGAAACTTCACGTGGAAAAATAATCAACGTTTCGTCTGCCAACTCACTTAGCGCAATGGCCGTTTTATGTTTCAGATGATGGTCGGCAGGCAGTGCCAACACCATCCGCTCGGTCGAAATAACCCGCAAATTAAATGACCGACTGCTTTCACAGGGTAAACGAATAAACGCCGCGTCCAGTAGTCCTTCCTGAAGATCCTGTATCAGTAAAGACATGTTTTCTTCGCGGGTCATTAATTCCAGTGCAGGATAGCGGGCTTTAAAGTGCCGAATGATTTCGAACACACGAGGATTAAACGCCACCGAACTCGCAAAACCTAATGACATTTTTCCGCTCATCCCACGGGCAACGCCTCTGGCTTTCTCCAGGGCATAATCGGCCAGCTGAACAATTTCAATCGCGTCTGTCAGAAAAGTCTTTCCAGCCTCTGTCAGTTCCACACCACGTGTCAGCCGCTTCAACAGCGGGGTACCAATTTCATGCTCCAGGCGCTGAATTTGTTGACTCAGCGGCGGCTGCGAAATGCCCAGTAGTTCAGCCGCTCGGGTGAAGTGTTGAGTCTGTGCGACCGCAACAAAATAACGTAGATGGCGCAGTTCCATATTAAAAACGTCTCAAAGTTAACAGGTTTTGCTATTGGATTCTGTCGGCAAACGGGACCACCATAATGTTAACACGGCTTAACAGTTAACCCATGAGGCATCCAATGAGCAATTTTGTAACTGATTGTTCCTGCGAGGATCAACTTAAAGATACGGTGAACAAACTGCAAAAAAATATGACAGAAAGTGTTATGTATCAAACCTCTTTGATGAGTGCACTTCTGAGCGGTGTTTACGAAGGTGAAACCCGAATTGCAGATTTACTGCGTAAAGGCGACTTTGGCCTGGGCACGTTCAACCAGCTCGACGGAGAATTGATTGCATTCGACAGCAATGTTTATCAGTTACGGGCGGATGGCAGCGCCCGTCCTGCACATCCTGAGCAGAAAACGCCCTTTGCGGTTATGACCTTCTTTCAGCCTCAGCATAAACACACTTTCGAACGTGCTGTTCCACGGCATGAGCTGCACCAGTTAATTGACAGTGAAATCACCTCGGACAATCAGTTCTGTGCCTTACGTGTCAGCGGCCACTTTTCATCGGTACAAACCCGTACCGTCCCGTGTCAGTGCCGCCCATACCGCTCGATGCCAGAAGTGCTCGGCAATCAGCCCATCTTCGAATTTTCTCATCGCAGCGGTGAGCTTATCGGGTTCCGTACGCCACAGTACATGCAGGGCATTAACGTCGCCGGGTACCACGAACATTTTATCACCGACGACAGAACCGGAGGCGGTCACATTCTCGACTACGTGCTTGAAGAGGGCTCGCTGACCTTTGGCGCCATCAGCAAGCTGGTCATCGACCTGCCGGAAAACAGTGATTTCCTGCACGCCAATTTGACGCCCGAAAACCTGGATGACGCTATCCGTTCTGTCGAAAGCTAATAACGAGGCCTGAATATGAAAACCCTCTCAGATACAACCCTCTGGACCTGCGGCGCCGATCTGGTTGTCGCGCAACTGGAAGCACAGGGCGTCAGCCATGTGTTTGGTATTCCGGGTGCAAAAATCGATAAAGTCTTTGATTCATTGCTGGATTCGTCTGTTCATACCATTCCCGTGCGGCATGAAGCCAATGCTGCGTTTATGGCCGCTGCGGTGGGCAGACTGACCGGAAAAGCAGGGGTGGCGCTGGTCACCTCCGGTCCTGGTTGCTCCAATCTGGTGACCGGTATGGCGACCGCGACCAGCGAAGGCGATCCGGTTGTGGCGCTGGGGGGCGCCGTCAAACGCTCTGACAGCGCCAAGCAGGTCCACCAAAGCCTGGATACCGTCTCTATGTTCCGCCCGGTTACAAAATATGCGGTAGAGGTGACCGATCCCTCCGCCCTGGCTGAATGCGTGTCAAATGCCTTTCGCCATGCGGAGCATGGTCGCGGAGGCGGTGCGTTTGTCAGCCTGCCACAGGATATTGTCGACCAGCCGGTGACGGGCAAAGTCCTGGCCAGCAAAGGCGGTATCACCCTGGGGGCGGCACCCGACGTCATGATTGATGCGGTCAGTCGTGAAATAGCCAAAGCAAAAAATCCGGTGATTCTGCTTGGCCTGATGGCAAGCCAGCCTGAGAACAGCGAGGCCATTCACGATCTGTTAAACCGCAGCCATATCCCTGTTACCAGCACCTATCAGGCAGCAGGCGCGATACGTCAGGAGCACTTTTCCCGTTTTGCTGGCCGCGTGGGTCTTTTCAATAACCAGGCCGGTGACAAACTACTCCAGCAGGCGGATCTGATTATCACGATTGGCTACAGCCCGGTTGAGTACGAACCGGCGATGTGGAATACCGGTAATGCGACGTTAATTCATATTGATGTCGTCCCGGCGGAAACCGACAACCGCTATTTACCTGATGCTGAGTTAGTGGGGAATATCGCGGCAACGGTGGGCAAGCTGGCGACGCGGATAACCTCACCCTTACAACTTAGCCAGCAGGCTGCCAGCATACTGGACGATCGCCAACAACAGCGACAGTTACTGGCGCTTCAGGGGGCCAGTCTGAATCAGTTTGCACTTCATCCCCTGCGTATTGTCCGGGCGATGCAGGACATCATCAACAGTGACGTCAGTCTTACCGTGGACATGGGCAGTTTTCATATCTGGATTGCCCGCTACCTCTACAGCTTCCGTGCGCGTCAAATCATGATTTCTAACGGACAACAAACCATGGGCGTTGCGCTGCCCTGGGCTATCGGTGCCTGGCTTGTCGATCCATCACGTAAAGTGGTGTCGGTATCAGGGGATGGCGGTTTTCTCCAATCCAGTATGGAGCTGGAAACGGCGGTCAGGCTCAACGCCAATATCCTGCACATTATCTGGGTTGACAATGCCTACAACATGGTGGCGATGCAGGAAGAGAAAAAATATCAACGTGTGTCCGGTGTCAATTTTGGGCCCATTGATTTTAAAGCCTATGCCGAGGCGTTTGGCGCCGCGGGGTTTGCGGTGACCAGCGCAGCTGAACTTGAGCCGACACTGCGTAAAGCAATGGATGTGCAGGGGCCGGCGGTTGTAGCTGTACCGGTGGATTATGCGGATAACCCCCTTTTGATGGGACAACTCCATCTGAGTCAGCTTCTTTAATCACGAAGGAACGGAGGACATGATGATGAAAAATCGAGTGGCGCTGGTAACAGGTGCGGGCCAGGGCATTGGTGAGGCGATTGCGTTACGCCTGGCGAAAGATGGCTTTGCCGTTGCGGTAGCGGATTTTAATTTTGATACCGCTTCTCAGGTCGCGGAAAAAATTAAAAAAGCGCAGGGCAGTGCATTAGCCATCAAGGTTGATGTATCAAAGCGTGATCAAGTTTTTCACGCGGTTGAGCAGGCACGTGAAGTGCTGGGCGACTTTAATGTCATTGTCAATAATGCCGGGATTGCGCCGTCCACGCCTGTTCAGGACATTACGGAAGACATCATTGATAAAGTCTACAACGTCAACGTGAAAGGCGTGATTTGGGGGATGCAGGCCGCGGTTGAAGCCTTTGCAGCGGAGGGGCACGGCGGAAAGATCATTAATGCCTGCTCCCAGGCTGGCCACGTCGGAAATCCTGAACTGGCGATATACAGTTCGATTAAGTTTGCCGTGCGCGGTCTGACCCAAACGGCAGCCCGGGATCTTGCACCGGCGGGCATTACCGTAAACGGTTTTTGTCCGGGCATTGTCAAAACCCCCATGTGGGCAGAAATTGATCGGCAAATTTCCGAAGCCGCAGGTCAGCCTGCAGGTTATGGTACCGAGGCCTTCGCCAAAAGAATCACACTGGGCCGTTTATCCGAGCCCGACGATGTGGCCGCCTGTGTAGCCTTCCTCGCAGGACCGGACTCGGATTATATTACCGGCCAGTCTATCCTGGTTGATGGCGGAATGGTCTTTAGCTGATCGCGATCAGGCCTGGCACGCTTGTGCCAGGCGACCTCTGTTCAGCCAGGCCGTTTCTCGTTACCCTTCGCATTGCTTACTGACAAAATTCAGAGCATGCCGAGCGCCTGCGGGCTTCCATCATGCTCTGAAATCACTAAAATAACGTGCTCATTTGTCAGGGAGTCACACAGCCACAATGCGTTATCGTTATCTGTTTGCCGCACTCGCGGTCGCCACTGCCTTGTCAGGCTGCGCCAAAAAGCAGCCTGCCGCCAATCCTGCTGACGCCTTTGCCGAAGGACAAACGCAGATTGATGTCTCTCATGTGATTACGCGTGCTGACGACGGTTCCCATATTTACCTGACCGTAGATGGTAAAGATGCTGGCGAATTGCCGAATGGCGAAAGTAAAGTCCTGCATGTCCCGGCGGGTAAACATGAAGTCGGCGGTTACGTCCGTACCTTATTTGGTCTGGGACGCGTAACCATTGATCCCCTTGAGGTGACAACGTCACCTAACGACGTGAAAAAAGTGGCCTACACGGTGACGCGCAATAAAGCGACCTTTGTTGAGCAACCTAAATCAAACGACGCCGCGCAGGAACAAGGTTAAGGCATCAGGCGGGAGGGTCAGTCCGATGTGACTGACCTGAATTGTCGGCGTGAACAGCCTTGCCGGAACTAAAATGCCCAGGTAGTGGAAAAGTCAGGGCTGCTGTTTACGGCCTGAAGGTGAACGGTTCAGACAATATGGTGCTGTTCTTTTCTGTTTCACCCGACGCGAGAAGGTGCGTCAGGTGGATCTCAGACATGTTTCACGGAAATTGCCTACAGGCCAAGATCACTGAGTGAAGGATGGTCGTCCGGTCGGCGGCCCTGAGGCCAGTGAAACAAACGCTGACTCTCGGCAATCGCCACATCGTTTATGCTGGCGTGGCGCCTGACCATGAAGCCATTCTCGTCAAATTCCCAGTTTTCATTGCCATAAGAACGAAACCAGTTTGCCGCGCTGTCATGCCATTCATAGGCAAACCGAACCGCAATGCGGTTTGAGTGAAAACTCCACAGCTCTTTTATCAGCCGATACTCGGCCTCTCGCTGCCATTTCTCGCGCAAAAACGCCACGATTTCGCTACGTCCGCTCAGGAAGATATCGCGATTTCGCCAGACGCTGTCAGGCGAGTAAGCCAGTGAAACGCGTTCGGGGTCGCGGCTGTTCCAGGCATCTTCGGCCAGACGCACTTTCGTTATGGCCTGTTGTACATCGGTAAACGGTGGTAAAGGCTGGCGTGGGGCTTCCATACTGTCTCCTGAAATAGCGGCACTCTGGATAAGCGCGCCGCCTGGCTGTGATAAACAGACTGTTAAACAGACAAAACCACGTGCGTTTACAGTGAAATGGCGTGAATTTGACGTACTGCGCGTGCCGCTTCTTTGCCTTTTTTCACAAAATGCTCGGTGTAGAAGCGAATGAATTCATCGGCAGGCTGAAAATTATGTGGTGTCAGTGAGACGGAAAACACGGGCACGTTGGTCGCCAGTTGTGCCTGCATGAGTCCGTTCACGACGGCCTGAGCGACAAAATCGTGGCGGTAAATGCCACCATCCACGACCAGAGCCGCACAGACAATTGCATCGAACTTACCGGTTTGTGCCAGGCGTTGTGCCAGTAACGGCATTTCGAAGGCGCCAGGCACATCCCAGGTTTTGATTTCACAGGGCGTGCTGCTGTTGTCCATTTCCTGCTGAAATCCAGCCAGGGTTTGAGAAACAATTTCGCTGTGCCAGCTTGCCTTGATAAAGGCGACTCTTAACGGTTGCATAACTTACTCCAGTCAACGTGACATCCGGTTCCTGAGAGATCGGCAGACGCGCTCATCTTCCCGAATGACTATAAATTCTCTGATGCGTACCATTGCCAGTCACACATCATAAAGACATCGATCCCGCTGCCGGACAGCAGTATCCGGCTGAATTCAGTGATGAATAGCGAACAGTATAAACCGATGTAAACCCCGTGCGCTTACCTTTCACTCGCTTTTGCGGTCTTCCGCGTGTGCCCCGGGTTCCCTGGCAAGGTGAAAAGCACAGGGCCATGCTTTGCGTGCCTCCGGTATCGCGATCGCTGTTCGATTGTGTAACGCATTCCATTTATGATGTTGCTTAAAAATAATACTGGATATTTAAACAGGTAATTGTATAATTATTCCACTGCCCGCTGGGTGTTGTCTGGAATGATTAGGGGGTAAAGCCCATGATGATGTCGACAGAAACTTTCAACGCAACGGATCATGCCATCACAATGAGTAGCCGGGAAATTGCTCAAATGACCGGAAATACACATGGTGAAGTTAAACGGTTAATCAAAAGCCTTGAAACGGCACAGCGCCTGTCCCAGCCACTTTTGGTCAATCTCTATGAACACCAGGGCGAAATGCGCCAGGAATATCACCTGAATAAACGCGATTCACTTCTGGCGGTGGCCCGGCTTTCGCCTGGCTTTACCGCGGAAGCGCTTGATCGCTGGCAGGCGCGTGAAGAACGCGTTCATCTCCCTGATTTCACGAATCCCGCCGAGGCGGCCCGCGCCTGGGCGGAGCAGTTTGAACAGCGCCGTGCTGCAGAAAAGCAACTGGCCGAATCTGCGCCAAAAGCCGCCTTTTTCGACGATTTCGTGAATGTGGACACCGCGCTCGGTTTTCGTCAGCTGTGTAAAATGCTGAAAGTGAAAGAAACGGATTTTCGTCAGTTTCTGCTCGACCGCAATATCATGTACCGTGAAAAGGGCGCACTGACACCACAGCATTACCATCTGCAGGCGGGTTACTTTACCCTGCACGCAGGAACGGCAGAAAATCAGCATACTTTCTCACAGGCGCGGTTTACCACGAAAGGGGTCCGGTGGATTGCCAGCTTATGGGCCGGGCATCTGTCCGCACAAACCAAAGGCGCTGCCGCCTGACGGCACGTTATGCCTGGAACAGGCCGCCTGCTGCGCGGCTTGCCCCAGGCTATCTGATTTACCAACCTTTAATGGCATCGCCTTTATAAACGTCTTCTGCTTTTGCTGCGACCTCAGGAGACTGAAATGCAGCTTTCAGCTTTTGAATCTTATCGCTGTCTTTATTGTCCTGACGTGAAACCAGGGCGTTAACGTACGGCGAAGAGGCGCTTTCCATAAACAAACCATCGCGATGAGCAGATAACCCCGCCTGCGCAGAGAAGTTGGTATTAATAATGGAAAGGGTGACGTTTGGGTCGTCCAGCGTGCGGGTAAGCTGTGGTGTATCCACTTCGACCAGCTTCAGATGTTTGGGATTATCGGTAATATCCAGCGATGTTGGTAAATAACCCACACCGTCTTTTAGCTTAATCAGCCCCTGAGCCTGTAATAGCAGCAGGCTGCGTCCAAGCGTGGTGGCTTCATTTGATATCGTAATGGTATCGCCATCCTTCAGCTCACTGATATTTTTAATTTTGTGCGAATAGGCAGCGATAGGGAAAACAAACGTTTTGCCCACAACGGCAAATTTATAGCCGCGCTCCTTTGACTGCTCTTCAAGGTAAGGCAGGCTTTGAAAGGCGTTCGCATCCACTTCTTTATTATTCAGTGCTTCATTGGGCAAAATATAATCATTGAAGTTCAGCACTTCAACATCCAGCTGATACTTATCTTTGGCTACTTTCTGTACTTCTTTCCAGATAGCTTCATCAGGACCCGTATTAATAGCCACTTTCACTTTATGATCGTTATCAGGCGAGCAGGCGGACAATAATAATACGGAACTGGCGATTAGCGCCGTCAATAAACCTTTCATATGTAGGGATTCCCATCAGTATTTGATGCCGAAAGCCTAATACAAATTCACGGTATTGCGTACTTACGCGTCGCTATAAGATATAACCATCATGCTCTGATTGGGATAAAAAAACATCAGCGCTGTTATCGCTGTCTCTGCCGCCTTTCAATTGCTGATATTAAGTGTGCTGGCGGATTATCAGCTATTTTTAAACGAGTCACTCAGCCCGGCCCGGGGCGTCATTAACAGGAGAAACGATGTCAGGTGAAAACAGCGATAACGCATCAGCATCAGAAATTAAGGCGGTAACGCTGCTCAAAAGTTGCCAGGCATAGAATGGCCAACATATTGACGCTTATCCGCAGGGACAACCCGAACTGACAGTCATACGCTTAACCCTTCCGGCGCAAACCGCCTTGCCCTGGCATACTCATCCGATGCCCAATGCAGCATTTGTCCTTTCAGGGACGTTAGTGGTGGAGGATAAAGAAACGGGTGAGCAGCAAACTTTTCAGGCTGGTGAAGCGTTGAATGAAACCATCAACAGTGCGCATCGTGGTTTTACGCTGGAAAGTCCTGCTGAGCTGATTATCACGTACGCGGGTGTGAAAGGGCAGGAACTGACCGAACCGCTACCCGGCGAGCCGGAAGAGTTTTAGATCGCTATGCGGGCAAAGCCCGTGACGTAATGTGAATAAAAAAGGGGAAGGGCTCACGTCATTTCACCGGAATAAGCGCGACAGCCGTGGTTAAACCAGCCGGTAAACGCGGGTTTAACCACGCGGCGAATCAGGCTTTAAGTGAAGCGCCTCCACATATCACCAGCTCCTGACCTGTGATGGGAGCAGCGCGTTCACTGAGTAAATAACTCACCAGTGAAGCCACTTCTTCTGGCTGAATCAGGCGTCCCATTGGCGGCAGGATGGGGGCGGATGAGGCCCGTTCAGGTTTGGTCAGCATCGGCGTTTCGGTTGCGCCGGGAGCGACAACATTCACCGTAATCTGCCGAGGAGCCAGTTCCATTCCCCATGAGCGGACCATGCCAACCAGCGCCGCTTTGGTTGCCGCATACTGCGAGCGATTGGCGGCACCGCGCGAGGTACGACTGCCGATAACGACGATCCTGCTGCCTGGCTTAAGCGTTGGCGCAAAGTGATTGATCAGCACTTCGGCTGCGTGAACGTGCAACGACCACAAGCGTTTGCTGGCCGCTCCGTCCAGTTCGCCCAGCGGGGCGGCGACGATCATTCCTGCGGCGTGAATCAGCGCATCCGGCGTTTCAAGCCCGCTGATTGCCGACCTGAGTTGATCGGCATCAGTGAGATCAACGGCGATGCCGTTGAGGTTGGGTAAGGCTGCCTCGCCCTGCGTCCGGCTCAGCCCCGTAACTTTCCAGCCCTTTTGCAATAAATCCTGAGTAATCGCTTTGCCGATGCCAGAACTGTAGCCTGTAACGATAGCGTGACGCATCTCAACCTCCTGACATCGATTTCGGTACCTTAAAGACGGCTTTACGAACGGCTACTGGCGCGCCTGCGGCACACAGGGCCTGATGAGGTTCACCGGGCAAAAAGACCGCAAAGTCTCCCTTACGCAAAGTGATGCTAACCGGTAATGGTTCTGGCTGCGCGATATACAAATCGGGTTTGCGCTCTTCATCTCCGGCCCTGGCAATGGACTGGGCGCCAGCATAAATGACCTCTTCACCCTCCAGCATCACCTGAATGTCAGTCCAAAGATGGTGGTATTCCGTATGACGCAGCGTGGCGTCCTGGGTGGTGGCCTGTTGGATCGTGCAAAACCACGCTGCATTTTCCGGCTGCCATCTACCGATATCTCTTGCGGCCAGTGCTTCAAGAGAACAGTCGGGTAACCGGAGCAGAGCCAGTAAGGATTCGGGTAACCCTGCCAGCGGCAGGGCGTTCAGATTGCCGATAATCATCTGCTTACTCCTTCACCCAGTCGGGTGTGACGCGCGCATATTTAATCGCCTGGCGGAAATAGGTATACGCGATATGTAAGGTACCCTGTGCATCCTGTTTAATGCTCGGGTAGGAAAACTCACGGTTCAGTTTTTCCTGAGAATTGTTTGTCATACAGTAACCGTCACCTTCATCCAGGTTTTTCTGCCACGGCCAGGTTTTGCCGCCATCGGCGGAAATTGCGACAGTCATTGGGGCGCGTGGCGCCCCCCAGAAAGCGCTTCGTCCGGTTGCTTCTGGCTCCTTTCTGCCGTCACCGTCATCGATCTCATCATAGAGTGACGCGCGACGTTCCGTTGCCCCGGCTGCGCTCATGCTATTAAACACCAGCGCCAGTTCGCCACTTTGCAGCGTCGTCACCTGAATTGACGAATTGTTGTTAGGTAACACCGTGGCTTCAGGCGCTGTCCAGCTCTCACCACCATCGGTGGATCGGCTGAGATAGATATTGTCTGCCCAACGGCTGCGGTAAAGGGCAACCAGCGAACCATCCTGCAGGGCAGTGATATTCATATGCACGCACCCCAGGCTTTCCGGCACAACCACATCCCGCCAGCTTTTACCCTGGTCGGATGAAATCTTCACCGCACTGATATCGTCGTTACCCACCCACTTTTCACCCGGCTGTGTGCGGCAGTAAAACACCGGGAGTAACCAGTTGCCGTTTTCCAGCACGGTGATGGGCTGACGGATAAAGGTGCCAGGTTTATCCAGTAACGTGTCAATGGGCCCCCAGGTTTTACCCAGATCGCCAGACTGGCGGTAGCGGACAATCGCCGTATCCTGATTACCGGACAGCTGTGCGGTCCACAATAGCCACAGCACGTTATCGGGCGCGAGGAACAGAACGGGATTCTGCTCAGAACGGGTTGGATCGTCGGACAGTTTTACCGCCTCACTCCAGATATGGCTGCCTGCAGGTAAGCGCGAGCACCAGACAGAGATATCGGCTATGCCTTCCTGTGTGCCGCCAAACCAGACGCAGAGCAGGGAACCATCGTGCAGCGGTAAAATATTGGCGGCGTGGTTCTGTGGGCATGACGAAGGCAGCATTGCGGTAAGTACGCGGTCATCTTTTTCCCATGGCGTCAGGATGCCATCGCGCGTTACGGTTACAATCATTTTATTCTCCTTTTCCTGCGGCAGCTCTGGCGTGTTCAGCCGCTGCGGTTCTGGCTTTGCTGGGGATCATATGGTCAATCGCCATGATCAATGCGGGCGTCAGTAGCGCGATATACATGTTATTAATACCGAACGGATCGCCTGCCAGATACCAGACTGAGGTCACGACACACGCACCAATCAGGCCGGCATTGGCACCGCGAGTACTTCTGTAGAACGGGGCATAGAAGGCAATGACCGCGACAACGGTAATAGACAGGCGAATCGCTCGGGTAAAAAAGGACAGTTTCAGAACTTCAGGGACAAACAGGACAAAGATCAGCGGCAGAAAGCCAATCAGCAGCGACAACCAGCGCGTGGTTTTAAATTCCTGCTCTGTCGTGGGTTTGAAATAAGGCACATAGAAATCCTTCACCACCAGCGACGCGATAGCCAGGGCAACGGTACTGACGCTGACAAATATAGAGGCAACCAGTGAGGTCGTTACCAGACCAGCCAGCCAGGGATTCATATCCTGCAGAAACACCGGCAATGCATACAGGCTGTCGATATTGGGGTGGAGATATTTGGCTGCCACACCGATAACGGCAATCGCCAACGCAATCGGCATACAGAACAGAAAGGCAATCCAGGTCGAGCGCTGCGCCGACTTCACACTTCTGGTCGACGAGATAGCCTGAATGACAAACTGGGTGCAGAAGATCGAGCCAATCGTCCCGATAAGCCAGGCGACAATGGTTGACGCGCCGATATTACCGTCCCAGGTCCAGTAATAAGCGGGCATTTCATTGATCATAGGCTTGAGGCCACCCGTTTGTGACAATGCAAACCAAAGAATAGCCAGGATACCAAAATATTTCAGCGCGCTGTGTAGCATGGTGACCCAGGCGATTCCTTTTAAACCGCCGAAGGCAAAATAGAACGTACTGACTACAGCCGTAATAAAAGCGGCAACCGGCAATGTCACGTGTAATACAGTGGCGATTGCCGCCGCACCACTGACATAATTTCCCACATTGACCAAAAGCAGGGCATAAATCATGATCAGTGAAATAATATTTTTGGTGCTGTTACCGTACTTTTCAGCAATCGCACCCGAGATGGTAATTTTACCCGTATTATAAATGCGTTTTACCAGAATCATGCCAAAAAGGGGAAAGCCAATAGCGGCGCCAATGACTGACCAGGACGCGGCAATCCCACCTTCAAAGGCGGCCTGAGCCGTGCCGATAGTCGATTTTGCACCGATATATTCTGACATCAGCAGAATGCCTACAATAAAGGCTGGCATGGCTCTTGAGCCTTCCATAAAATCGCCCGCGTTTTTACTACGTAAGCGGAATGTCAGCCAGGTGGTAAAAAGAATATATGCCAATACAATGCCGATAATTAACAGGGTGTCCTGAGCGTTGAATGTTTTCATTATAGCCTCAGATAGAGCAAGATAAATTCGGGGAGCGCTTTATGCTCCCGGTATTTAAAATTTATAAATTCTTATTATCATTTCAGGTACAGGTTAATGATTCTGCGAATTTCCTCTTTCTGCGCAGCGTCAAAATGAATGGCATAACGGCTCTCGCCCACGTTATGGCCTAAAATTTGTAGCGCTTTTTTTACTGCTGCAGGTGAAAAGGCGACCTTATAAAGATCGGTGCGTAACCCTGTGACCTGTTCCTGCGCCTGACGTGATCCGTCAATATCGCCGGCATGAAAGCGTGACCAGATCGCATTTATCTGGTGCGGTGCAACGTTAGCCAGACCTGATATACAGGCAGAGCACCCTTCAACAAAGCCTTGATGGATAAGTGAATCGGGGCCGTTAAGCACGTCAAAGTTATCGCATTCTTTTACCGCGTCCAGATAGTCGCGCAGGCTTTCATAACTTCCGGCACTGTCTTTTACACCAATGATATTGGGATGGGCAGCAAGGGTGCGGGCGGTTTCTGGTTCAATCGTATTGCCTGTTCTGGCCGGAATGTTGTACAGAAAAACCGGTACGGAAAGGCCATCCGCAACTGCCGTGTAATGGTTAATCAGTTCGCGTTGATTTAACGGCACAAAATAGGGCGTGATTACTGAAACCGCATCCACGCCCAGCTTTTCAATTTGTTTACCCAGGCGAAGGGTGTCCCGGGTCGATATCTCACCAATATGGGCAACAACCTTTGCCCGCCCCGACACTTCGTTAACACAGGTTTCTGTAACAGTAAGCTTTTCTTTTTCGTTGAGAACAAAGAATTCACCATTTGTGCCGCCGCAAAAAATACCGTTACCGGCATTGAGTTGTCGGGTAACCTGGCGTTTCAGTTCATCAAGATAAAGATCACCTTCCTGAGTAAAAGGCGTCACAATCGCTGTAAGTACACCTTCTATTTTTTTCATCTTTATCCACTCCTTTCGGCGGTTAAATTTTAGGGAACAGGGTCCGGTAAATATCAGCCACATCCTGATGACTTACAGCGCAGGGTGAATTGTTCATTAAACGCTTCACATTGAGTGCAGACTCGCTCAGCGCATCAATATCACCTGACGGCACGCCTAATGTTTCCAGGTTATCCGGCAGATTGAGCCGTTTAACTAATTTGGCGAGATAGTCGACCAGCGCGTGCGATTTTTCTTCCGGGGTCAATGTGATATCGGCGCCCGGAATCAGGTCCCAGACAGTGGCAAATTTGTCGATGGCAAACGGGCGCACCACTTTCATACAGGGTGCCAGCAGAATGGCATTGGCGACGCCGTGAGGCAGGTGATAAGTGCCTCCCAGAGGATACGAAAGCGCATGAACAAGATGGGTGCCGGCGTGCGCGATTGCCGCGCCGCCATAATAAGAAGCCCATAGCATTTCCAGCTTCGCGTTCAGGTTATGCGGTTCAGTGACGGATGTTTCCAGATTCCGGAACAGCTTATGCAGGCCCATCAGCGCAACGTTGTCACCCACAGGGTTCGAAATGGTGGCGGTATAACATTCCAGTAAATGGCACAGTGCATCAATGCCCGTTGATGAGGCGATATGCGCAGGCATGCTGGTGGTCAGTTCTGGAATTAATGCGACATAATCCGGCAGCATCACAGGGGAAATGATGCCTGATTTGGTGTTTTTTTCAGGGATAGCCAGAATAGCATTGGGCGTTGCTTCCGAACCCGTTCCCGCCGTCGAGGGAATAAGCAGTGAGGGTAAACGGGCTGTAATTTTCCCGCCATCAAGCAGCGCCTTAAGGGAGGGTGACGCAACGTGACATAACACAGAAAGCAGCTTCGCCACATCCAGTACGCTTCCACCGCCAATGCCCACCACTAAATCAAACGTTTTACCTGCTGTACGCGACAGCACTGCTTCAACATCGGTATGCGTGGGTTCTGCCGGAACATCATCGATCAGTTTAACGTGACGGCCATCCTGACTGAGCAATGTCATGATTTGCGTGGTCGCGGGCAAATTTACAATGTTCTTGTCTGTTAAAACCAGCAGGTGTTGTTTGTCCGCGACGACCGGCGTCAGTGCCTTTATCGCGTCGGAACCGCTCAATATTGTGCTGTTAATTAATGCCACGTCTGTCTCCCCATAAATGACTGAAATTCTTCATTCCGCTTAACTTCGCTCACTCACTGGCTAAATTTATAAATAAAATGGCGCTTTATTAAATTGATCTTGCTCACATATAATCTAATGTGATTGAATATAATCATTCAGGTGAGGGGTAAAAACTGATGAGGTGCGTTGTGGCTCTGATCTTCAGGCGCTTTTGACGACATGGGGCGACAAAACAAGAGGGCCATATCTCTGACCGTTGACCGGATGAGTGAAAACGCTCAACGACGGCAATGCGGGTTTGCACGCTGGGCTGATTTTAGCGACAAGGCGTCAGGGATGGCTAAATGGGCTGCTGCAACCGTCTCGGCCCGGACGCAACGCGGCACAGAAGGGCGGCGGAATATGTTCCTGGTGGGCATGCATCCGGTTGTGACTGACGTCAGGCGGGATTAACGAAAGCCGGTGTTTGGGTAATGAATCTCCCCCTTTAAAAATTTTGAGCGTCGTTGAGGAGAAAATAAGTGACGAATGTTGTGGCGATTACGATGGGCGACCCGGCTGGGATCGGTCCTGAAATTATTATTAAGGCCTTAACCGAGGGCGCGTTAGCGGGTTCGCCCGTTGTGGTTATCGGTTGTGTACAAACGTTCCGCCGCATACTGGCAATGAACATAACGCCGCAGGCGGAATTAAACGTCATTAATAACGTGTCCGAAGCCACCTTTATGCCGGGCGTTATTCATATTATCGATGAGAAAGTGGTACATCCTGAGGCACTACAGTGTGGGGTTGTGCAGCCTGAAGCGGGCGATGTGGCTTATCGATGCATCAAACGTGCAACAGAAATGGCGATGCGCGGTGACGTGAAAGCGATTGCGACGGCTCCGCTGAATAAAGAAGCGCTGCATATGGCCGGCCATCATTATCCAGGCCATACGGAATTACTGGCAAAATTAACTGACACCAAAGATTATTCGATGGTGCTCTACACCGATAAACTCAAAGTGATCCACGTCAGCACGCATATTTCTCTGCGGACATTCCTGGATACGCTCAGCCAGGCGCGCGTTGAAACGGTAATCAGAATTGCCGATACGTTTTTGCGCCGGGTCGGTTATAGCCAGCCGCGTATTGCGGTTGCGGGCGTTAACCCACACGCGGGTGAAAATGGGTTGTTCGGAGATGAGGAAATTCGCGTGCTGACACCGGCGATTGACGCGATGAAGGCGCAGGGCATAAACGTCTATGGCCCGTGCCCGCCGGACACCGTATTTATGCAATGCAATGAGGGCATGTATGACATCGTTGTGGCTATGTATCATGATCAAGGCCATATTCCGCTCAAGTTGTTGGGCTTCTACGACGGCGTAAATATTACCGCAGGCTTACCGTTCCTGCGCACCTCAGCCGATCATGGCACGGCCTTTAACATTGCCTGGACCGGTAAAGCGAATCCCGAAAGTATGGCTATCTCGATTGATATGGCGCTGCAAATTACGCAAGCATAGCGTTGTGCGGGAAGGGAGGCTCAGGGTGACATGATTGCGTTGCCCTGCATACGGCTTCTGGGCGGTTGTGCAAACCTTCGCGATAAAACGGGCACCTGAACCGATATAACCTTAATACAGCGACGCGTCGGGAAACGGGTGTCTGTCATCGCATGCGGGTGCAATATCAATACAGCACCGTATCGGACTGGTTTAAATGCTCCGGCTCCACAGAGGCATAACTGACAGCCTTACCACGTACACGTCGAATGACGCCAGATGGGGGAATAAAAAGCGTTCAGCGTTAATGTCCCGTCAGTCAAATACGGCGTTGAGTTTCTGCCTGATTTCCGTTTTGTCCGTAGCGAAATAACTCATCCTCAAACCCGAGTGCTCTTAAACCCATTGGTGCGATTAAGTCTTTTTATACATGACGCCTGATGAGGTCGGCCCTTTTTAAAAGCATTCTTTCGGATTTTTTTAAATTTTGGTTATTCACCCGCATCGCAAAACAGCGTGCTAATATGCATCAGCCTGTTTGAAGGTTAATTCTTCTGTAGTGCCAGTAATATTTATAGTTATAAAGAAGTTATGATTTTTATTTTCTTTGTTAATTAATACAATTTTGCCAAAAGACATAATTGCCATTCATCACATTTTTTAATTATAACTGGTATGGTAGTGGAACAATTCTGCCGCTGACGATAGGCTTCCCGCACCAATTCTGTTTTAAAAACTTTCCTTTTGCCGTGGTGTTCTCAGGCGCTTGATCCAAACGGCGCCGCACAGGAAAACATCAAGGCGATCTCCAGGTGCTGCCGTTATTTAACGTCAGTGTCCACGCAGCTAATAAAAAATAAGGTGAGAAAGAAATGCAAACTACCCTACTGAATGCGAAGGCGACGGTTCCAAAATGGAACAGGAATAAGCTCGTCCCGCGTATTGTCCATCTTGGATTCGGTGCTTTTCATCGGGCTCATCAGGCGGTCTATGCCGATATTCTTGCAGCAGAACATAACAGCGACTGGGGCTACGTCGAAGTTAATCTCATCGGCGGGGAACAACAGATTGCCGATCTGAAACGTCAGGGATTATTGTACAGCGTGGCAGAAATGTCGGCTCATGGCTGGGAAGGGCGCGTGATTGGTGTGGTCAAGCAGGCGCTTCACGCTCAGGTCGATGGAACCGAAGCCGTACTTCACGCCCTGTGTCAGCCCGAAATTGCCATCGTTTCCTTAACGATTACCGAGAAAGGCTATTGTCATTCACCGGCAACGGGCGAGCTGATGCGCGACCATCCTCAGATTGTCGCTGATCTGGCTCAGCCTCACCAGCCGCTTTCTGCGCCAGGGATCATCGTTGAAGCACTGGCGCGTCGCAAGGCTGCTGGTCTGCCTGCGTTTACTGTGCTGTCCTGCGACAATATTCCAGAAAACGGAAAAGTGATCGGTCAGGTCGTGCGTGCTTTTGCCCGACAACGTGACAACGACCTGGCAGACTGGATTGAACAGCAGGTGACGTTCCCTTCAACCATGGTGGACCGTATCGTACCGGCGATGAATCCGCAGAGTCTTGACGCGATCGCGGCGCTTATTCAGGTGGCCGATCCCGTCGCGGTAGCCTGTGAGCCCTTTCGCCAGTGGGTTATTGAGGATAATTTCGTCGCAGGGCGGCCGGCATGGGAAAAAGCCGGTGCAGAGTTAGTCAAAGACGTGCTGCCTTACGAAGAGATGAAACTGCGTATGTTGAACGGCAGCCATTCATTTCTGGCTTACCTGGGCAACCTTGCGGGTTATGAGCATATTTATGACTGTATGCAGGACCCGAACTTTCGCCTTGCGGCACGACGCTTAATGTTGACAGAACAGGCACCGACGCTAACCGTTAAGAACGTTGATTTGATCGATTATGCCGATCGGCTGATTGCACGCTATGAAAATCCCGCGCTACAGCATCGTACCTGGCAAATTGCGATGGATGGCAGCCAGAAGTTACCGCAACGTTGGTTACATTCCGTTTGCTGGCACCTCAAGCGCGGCAGCCGTTTTGATCTGCTTGCATTAGGTATTGCCGCATGGATGCGCTATGTCAGCGGTAAGGATGACCAGGGAAAAGAGATTGAGATCTGCGATCCTTTATTGGCGTCTATACGAACCGCCGTTGACGGCAGCGTAGAAGGGGAGGCGAGGGTAAAAGCGCTGTTAGGACTGGAAGCTATATTCGGCCACACGCTGCCCGATAATCCCTGTTTTGTGCAGCAGGTGGTTAAGTCCTATCTCCATCTACTGGACAAAGGGGCAAAACAGACTGTCGCTGACCTGATGGCTGACGTGTCAGCAGACTGATGACCAGGCAAACCACATAAAGTGGTTTGCTTGGTGCATTACAAATTGTCGTTTAAATTGGCTGTGCTCTTGCTGCCTGTTCGTGTATCAGGGTGCAGCACCTCTGAAAACCAGTTCACAACCAGGCGGATGACGTCAGGTTGATACCAGACCTCATCACCATGTTCTGCACCTTTCACCACGACGTACTCAACCTTATCACCTGCCTTTTTCAGCGCATCAAAGAGTTGCGCACTTTGATGCGGTGAAACGAGTGAATCTTTGTCACCGTGCATAATCAGGAAAGGCGGTTTGGGGTTCGCAAGATGGCCCATGGGACTTGCCTGACGGGCTTTATCGGGATCATCCATGACAGACGCGCCTGCAAAATCGTGGAAGGCCGGTCCATGAATCAAAAGGGCTTCAGTGACGGCCGGTGAGGCATGGACCTGTTGATTCTCTTCAGAGAAGCCTTCACCAATATTGCGTAAATCTGAAATACCGTAAATCGTGGCGGCGGCCTGGACGTCAGATGATGTTTCTGTAAAATCACCCTGTTCGAAAGCGGTCTGACCATTTGTCATGCCCAGCATTTGTGCCAGCCAGCCTCCTGCCGAATCGCCTAAAACACCAATACGATGAGGATCGATACCGTACGTTTCTGCATGCTGTCTCAGATAGCGTACGGCCGCTTTCCCGTCAACAACCGGCGCAGGGAAGGTATCCGGTACAACACGATATTCAGCTGCGGCCACAACAAAGCCCGCCTCTGCCAGCGCCATGCGCATCTGAATAAATTTCTCGTGGTCGGCACTGGTAAACCCCCCGCCCGGAAAGTAAACAATTGCGGGTTTGACTGCATCGGTGCGGGGCACCAGTAATGACATGTGAAGCGGTCTGACCGATCGTAGCGTTGTAATCTGCGAATAAACCACGCCAGTGATCGCATCAATCTGGTTGCGCACAGGGTGGACTTCAATCACCTTTGCGCCTTCACGGTATCCGGTCAGTTCAGTATTTTTCGTTGCCATCGCGTTACTCATCGTCATGATTACGGCCAGTCCCCCAATAAAAAAAGTGTGGCATACATTCATAATTATTCCCTGAGACGTTGAAAGAAAGTATGAATTGTTAAGGGTTTTTAAAAGGTTGCAGGGGCGTTCAGCCTTTGCCAGCAGACGGTAGCGCATAAGGCATAGCGCGGTGTTGAGCAAGATTATGAAAGCGAAGGTTTTATGGGGGTTGGTTACGTGTGTTCCGCGAAAGTGGATGTTTGACCAGAAAATTTAATGGGTTCTCAGGCACCGTCGTGGGCATTACGCTGCGCCCACCGGGTCCGGTATCTGACGGACCAGACGCAGGTAATGTCTGGTCCTGAGTGGTTAACGAATCACGATCGTCAGCAGGATGAGGATGGCCGCTATGGCAACAACCTGAATAAAAATCTGGTTAAGCGTGAACTTGCGCATTGCCTTCCCTCACTGCGTCAGTATTTGCCAAATACCTGCCGACATCACGATAAAGCCGACAAAAAGAAAGATCAGGGTTATCGCGGTTTCGGATGAACGATTCATAGTATTCCTCCCTGGTTAATGATGAGCGCCTGACCCTACTGTGCAGAAAGCAACAAATCGGGGCAGGACAGGTCTGTTTCATGGCTTCAGACAGAGCAGGGGCTCACCGGTTTCCGGTAAAGGCGTAAAGCCGCCTCACTCAAAAAGGGGTTAGCGCGTCACAGGAACAGCGTGAGGTCTGCCAGTACGTCAGTGGTGTGGTTCCGTTGTGCAAGGCAGGGGTGCCGCATTGCCGTTCCACGCTTAAAAACGCTTTACGGATGCCTTACAGCAAGGATGCCGTCCATCCGGGAGGCGGGAATAGCGCATTTTTGAACATAAACATGACGGTGGTCCTTATGGTCTGATTCATGATTAACCGGACAAAAGGCCAGTCATCGCGACGGGAAGCCTGCTGTCGCCCCAGGGCGAGCAAAACCATCACGAAAGCGTTTTACTCATCGGAAGGGTAAAAAGAAGGTTATCCCGTCACAGGGCGTCCGAATGAATCTGCACGTAGTGTAATCAGGTTACACAATGCGTCAAAGCACGAACCGCCAATGTGTGAGGATTGGTTTAGGTTAACTCGCGGGGTGCTTCGTCCATGACTGAGACGATTCACAACAATTGAGGGCCGCTGGCCATGCGTAACTGCGACGGCGTCGATCCGGTCACCTGCTTAAACCGGTTACTGAAATGGCTCAGTGAGTTAAAACCATTCTCCAGTGCAATCTCGGTTAACGACAATGATGTCGATACGATCATCTGACGCGCGTTTTCCATCCGGCGTTTCATCACGTACTGGTGAGGTGCAACGCCGAGTGACTGACGAAACATCCGGGCAAAATGATATTCACTCAGACTGGCCTGGCTGGCGAGAACGTTCAGAGTAAGGGGCAGAGCCAGGTGCGCATCAATAAACGCCAGGGTATTGCGCAACACATAGGGAGCAAGTCCGCCCGTGACAGAGGGAAGCCGCCACTGGACACACGAATAGTGTTGAATCAGATGGGTTAACAACAACGTGCTGGCGGTGCTCAGCATCAGCTGATTGGCTGGCTGCTGCCAGTCGCAGCTAAGTAAAAACTGGCGATACAACGCCGTAATCGTGTCATCACTGGCAAAAATCTTTTCATCGAGGGATAACGAGGCCGGGCTGCGATCCCAAATCTTTTCACCGACCTCTCGCAGGTGCTCATCTGTGCAGTAGAGATGCACGAAGGAGAGATCGCTGCGTACATCCCAGGTCGATTCACTGTGCTGCGGCATCAGGCAAAATTTATTCGGTCCGCCGCCGTTGCGCCATCCGTTTGCCGTTTTGTGGTAACTCTCATAACCATCAGCAATATACAGGCTGAGCGTATGATGATTGCTGTTAACGGTAACGCGGTCTTGTTTGTTGTGCCAGGCGGCCAGTCGGATGCCCGAATTAAGTATCACCGATTCCCGCAGCACGGCCTTTTTTTGACGCAGTGTTTCAAAGGTGTCGTAAACGCGAGACATGGCATGCTTCCGCTTGATAAACAGAGGTCCAGTCTAGGATGACAGACGTCAGGTAGCCAGATGTATCACGCTAAAATGCGCAAGATTTTGCAACCCGACCGCAACATGATGAAAGCCGACCCCTCGCGATTACGTCACAGTGAAGAGAGTCTGAGGCAGAGGGATAACGATGAACGCAATACTTTACGCCATTGTGGTCGTGATTTGGGGAACAACCTGGATCGCTATTTTTTTACAGCAGGGGCCTGTAGATGTCACGGTTTCGGTATTCTGGCGGTTTGCCATCGCCAGCGTCATTATGCTGATCCTGTTAACGCTGCTGGGACGCCTGCGCCGCCTGGCATGGCAGGACCATCTGTTTTGTCTGATCCAGGGATGCTGTGTGTTTTGCTTTAATTTTTGGTGTTTTTACACGGCTGCGGCTTACATTAATACAGGCCTGGAGTCGGTGATTTTTTCGATGGCCGTGCTCTATAACGCGGTAAACAGTTATATTTTCTTTGGCCAGCGCCCACGCCCCCGTTTCTGGTTTGCCGCCGCACTGGGATTAACCGGCATGGTCGTCCTGTTCTGGCACGATCTGCATATCAGCGACTGGAACAGTACCGCGCTCATGGGAATGGGGCTGTCAGCACTGGGTACCTTTGGTTTTTCATTAGGCAATATGATCAGCCTGCGCCATCAGCGTCGGCATCTTGAGACGATGACCACCAACGCCTGGGCCATGTTTTATGGTGCCCTCGTTATGGGCCTTATCGCTATTATTCGTGGTGCCAGCTTCTCACCGCAATGGACCTTCACTTATCTCGGTGCCTTACTTTACCTGGCGGTGTTTGGTTCCGTCATTGCTTTCTGGGCTTATTTCACCCTGATCAAACGCACAAGTGCGGGCAAAGCCGCCTACACCACACTTATGTTCCCTCTGGTCGCGTTATCGTTCTCCACACTTTTTGAAGGCTATACCTGGCAAAGTCATAGTGTGGCCGGCTTGCTACTGATTTTAAGCGGTAACCTGGTAATGTTTGCCCGCCCCATGCAGTGGTTCAGGCGTAAAGCGCTGACAAACGCGCATTAGCTGTTTATGCGCGCGGCGGTGTGCATTGCGGTTGCAGTTGATAGACGTAAGCGGTGACAGTGTCACCGTTTTCAAGAGTCACTTCCGTCCTGAGGCGATCGTACCCGTCTTCAAATTCGTCCAGCATGGGCCAGTATGATAAGAGATTATCAGAACTAAAAACGTAACCCTCAACGCGCGGACCTCGGCTATCCAGCACCAGACCAGGAAAGCCTGCGGCTGCCCCGCACCCCTGAGGATAGAAAATGCCGCTTACAAAGCCTGCCTGCCAGTTGCCTCCGACCCTGTCGAGAATGTGGGCATTACTGTGGCCCGGGCGCAAAGTGCCATAAACGAATAACCTTTCCATCATTATCTCTGTGTAAAAACCGCTACCTTAGCTGCACGAACTGCGGTTGTCATTATGGAGAACGTTCTATTTTAACGCACAGGCGGTGCGTAGCAATATGCGCTTATTATCATGGATTTATATTTTAATGAAACAACCTGTTCACATTTAACCCTATAGTTTCTGTTAGTGACAAAATATCCCGTCATAGTCGCTGTTTTCTTTTTTTCAAGGTTCTGGAAATAAAATTACGTTGTAAAGCCGGTTAGTTATTTGCCGATAAAGGCCTGTGAAAATAATTGTAGTTTTTACCTATCCGGGGGAGTTTTTTCTATGACAATCACGCAGCGTTTAGTGCTGGCATTTTCTTTGCTCGCTTTATCACTTTGTGCGCTTGTTGCTGTTTCTTTATCTGTGATTTCGGGCTTTCAGTCGCGCTTTGAATATGTTCAGGTTAATGCTATTCCCAGCATTAAAGATCTGAATAAGTCAATTAGCGCAACTAACCAACTGGGGCTGGCCCTGTATCGCCATCAGACGGCGACAGACAGCGCTAAGCAGGCTGAAGCAGAACAAAAAATTAATACCATTATTAATAACATCAAGTCATTAAATGATTATTATATGGCGAATGATATTTCCAGTGATGAAGATAAAGAAATGACCGTTGGGGCCAATCGTAACCTCGATGCGGTCCGCAGCGCGTTACCTGCTTTTCTTGCTGCGTCACGTAGCCATAATAATGAACTGTCACTTTCTCTCCTGCAAAGTGACAATGGCATTGGCGCTGCCGCACGTAAAATGGAGTCTGATTTCACTAAACAAATTGAGCTGAACATTCAGATTGGTGATGCACTCAGAGCACAGAATAATCAGATTTATTCTAAGACCGTCTGGATGATGACCTGTGCCTCACTGTTGGTTATTTTGCTGCTCGGTGCGTTCTCAATAAATATTATTGTTGGCATTAAACGTAGCCTTACCAGCATCAAAGATACCATGGCTGAAGTGAGCAGCAATTTGGATCTGACACGCTTAGCGCCGGTGTTGAGAAAGGATGAGATTGGTCAAACGGCTATGGCGTTTAATGATCTGCTTAAGCGTGTATCGACTACGCTGCTGTCAGTCAATCATGCGGCGCAATCCGTCAGCACAGGATCGACGCAGATTGCGGCTGGCAACGAAGATTTGTCATCTCGCACTGAGCAACAGGCCGCCTCGCTGGAAGAGACATCGGTTAGTATGGCTACGCTCAGCGATACCGTACGGCAAAATGCCGAGGGCGCAGTCCAGGCCAGCAACCTGGCCAATAACGCCAATAAACTGTCCAGGCAGAACGGCGAAGCCGTGAGTCAGATGCTGACCACGATGGATGAAATTCGCGGTAGCTCAGCCAAAATATCTGATATCACAGGGCTGATCGAAGGTATTGCATTTCAGACGAATATTCTGGCCCTTAACGCCGCCGTTGAAGCTGCCCGTGCGGGTGAGCATGGCCGTGGTTTTGCGGTCGTGGCATCAGAAGTTCGCAATCTGGCACAACGTTCGTCATCCGCGGCTCGTGAAATTAAAGAGTTAATCACCACGTCTGTTTCGCAGGTTGAACAGGGGCTGACGCAGGCAACAAGCGTAGGCAGTAACTCCGATAACGTGGGCCATGCTATTCAGCAGGTTGCCGATCTGGTTAATGAAATTGCCGCTGCTACAGCCGAGCAAAGCAAAGGCATTGAGCAGGTGCACCAGGCTATCGGCCAGATGGATGAGGTCACGCAGCAGAACGCCTCCCTGGTTGAGGAAGCTTCATCTGCATCCAAATCTTTACAGGAGCAGGCGGAAACGTTGTCGAGACTGGTGTCAACGTTCAAAGTTAACGAGAGCGTCACGCAGGTGGCAGTATCGTCCCCTGTAGCCGTGAGCTATGCATCGCCTGTGTTAAAAAGACCGCAACTGAATGCCACCGGTGCAGACAAGGTTAACTGGGAAAGTTTCTGATGCGCTGTCACTGGGCCTGATCACTTCAGGCCCAGAACACGAGCGCTGCGATATCGCAGCGCTTTCTTATTGATATGCGTTTTGCGTGGCGAAAAGCCTTGTTTTTGGCGCATAAGACGCGTTTCTCTCTTTCGATGCACGCTAGTGATACTGTGCAGGCCTTGTGCGCCATTCATGCCCTCCATACCCGGACCGTATGCCTCATTCCGTTGCGCACTGCGATCAGTAACCCAGTGACAATATTCGCCGCCCTCATTTGCGCGATCGGGGCGCGCCGCGGTTTTCCCATGCCATTATCAGGCTGAGTGAGGCAGGCAGCAGGGTCAGCGTGACCAATGTGCCGGTGATCAGCCCACCGATGATCGCGAATGCCATTGGCCCCCAGAAAACCTGATGTGAAATAGGTAACATGCCGAAGATTGCCGCGCAGGCAGTGAGCAGGATGGGGCGCGCCCGGTGCAGTGCGGCATGGCGGATGGCGTCACCCTGTGCCATGCCAGCCTGCGCATGGCTGTCTACCTCGCTGATCATGATTACGGCGTTACGGATAATCATGCCCGCCAGCGCAATGATGCCCAGCAGTGCGACAAACCCCATCGGCGTGCCACCCGGTAACATTGCCAGGACAATCCCCGGCAGGCCGAAAGGTGCCATCAGCAGCGCAAGCAGCATTCTGGAGAACCGCTTCAACTGCAGCATCAATAACACAAGCATGCAGCACAGGGTGACCGGCAAAACGGCAAACACTGAACTGTTACCTTTATTCGACTCGGCGACGGTTCCACCTTCTTCAATGGCGTAACCTGCGGGCAAGGTTGCCCGCAGAGTATCCAGGCCAGGTCTCAGTTGATCAGACACCGTTTCGGCCCGTTGCTCAGGTGCAATATCGGTTTGCACGGTGATATAGGGCAAACGCTGTCGTCGCCAAATCACCGGATCGTCGAGCTGCCATTTCAGTGTGGCGACCTGCCCAAGCGGAATTTTTTGCCCGGAAGCTGTGTTGAGCATCAGGCTGTCTAAGATGGCTGTGTCCTGTCGTTCCCGATCGTTGCCGCGCAGAACCACATCTATCAGCCGGTTATGATCGCGAACCGTGGTCACGGTACTGCCGGACATGACAGTATTCAGTGTGGAAGCAATGCTTTCTGAGGAGACGCCGACGGCGCGTGCAGCAGTCTGGTTTACCTCAACATTGATTTCCCGCTCGGGCTCGCCAGCCGTCATATTTACCTCACGCGTATTCGGCGAACGCGAAAGTTGAGCAGCCAGTTTTTCCGCGATGTCCCGTACTTTGCTGTAGTCAGGGCCGGTGACGCGGTATTTCAATGGCCAGCCGACGGGTGGGCCCAGTTCGAGAGGGGCCACACGGGCAGTCAGATCGCTGAAATCCCGCGCCAGTGTCGCCTCCAGGCGGCGTCGAACGCGATCGCGCGCTTCCAGGTTCTTAGTCACCACAACCAGTTGCGCCACATTTTCATTGTCCAGCAAGACTTCCATGGGCAAATAAAACCGCACGGCACCTGCGCCGACATAGCTGGAGAAGTGATCGACATCGTGATCGGCGCGCAACAGGGTTTCCAGCTGTGCGGTACGCCGTGTCGTTTCACTTTGAGAGGCATTTGCCGCCAGCGAAAGATTCACTAACAGCTCGGGACGATCGGACGCGGGGAAGAATTCGCCCTGCATCAATGTAGTACCTGCAATCCCCATTCCCAGCAATAACAAGGCGCTTATCACGGTTGTCCAGCGGTAGTGTAAAACCCGATCAAGCAGACGACGATAGCAGCGGGCCATCAGCCCGGGAGGTGGTGATGGGGCTGTCACCTGCTCAGTTAACAGCCAGGTGCCGATAACCGGGGAAAACAGAATCGCCACGACCCAGGAGCACAGCAGCGAGATCAGCACGACTGCAAAAAGGGAGTAACAATATTCACCGGCGCTGGAGGCCGCAAAACCGACCGGAATAAAACCGGCGATCATCACCAGCGTTCCCGTCAGCATAGGAAAAGCGGTGGTTTTAAACGCAAAGGTTGCGGCCTGCGCTTTGCTGTCTCCCGCCTCAAGGCGGGAAACCATGGTTTCAACCGTGATCATGGCATCATCGACCAGTAAACCCAGCGCAATAATGAGAGCCCCCAGCGAAATGCGTTGCAGGCCAATACCGGCCACTGTCATGCCGACGAATGTCATGGCCAGAACGAGGGGAATCGCAGCGGCGACCACCAGCCCGGCACGGAAACCCAGCGAGAAAAACGAGATTGCCAGAACGATCAGTACCGCTTCCGCCAGCACCCGCACAAAGCCACTGACGGCGGTTTTAACAACGGTGGATTGATCAGCGATCTTCACCATCGTGATGCCGTGCGGGAGCTGGGCGGCAATCGTCTCCATGCGCGCATGAATGGCCTGACCAAATTTCAGCATATTACCCGTCGGGGCCATGGAGATGGCCAGGCCAATGCCAGGCTCGCCGTTGACCCGGAAGGTTGACGCCGGCGGTTCAGCAGGCTGAAGCGTTATCGTGGCAATACTGGTCAGCGGGATAAAGCGCTGGCCGATATGTAAGGTAATGGCCTTAAGGTTATCAGCCGAGGTCAATGCACCACTGACATGAAGTGCAATATTTTCTTTATCAGTGCGTATTACACCTGCGGGCGCAACGGCATTTTGCGCGGCCAGAGCATCACTTACCTCCCGAAGCGTAAGGCCCATGCCCGCTAACTGCCGTGGCGAAAACGCGATAACAATGTGTTCTTCCTGTTCGCCGGGCAGGGTAATTTTACCCATGTCTGGCACATCCATCAGGCTTCGACGGATCTCATCGACTTTATCCCGCAGTTCTCGCGGACTGAAGCCATCGGCCGTAAAGCCATAAATCGTGCCATAGGTGTCGCCAAATTCGTCATTAACAGCGGGACCCTGAACGCCTTGTGGAAGCGATGAGGCGATATCCTGCATTTTTTTCCGAATCTGGTACCAGATAGTCGGGACCTGATCCGGCGGCGTATCATCACGCAGGTTAACAAAGATGACGGCCTTTCCCGCCCGGGTTTCACTCTCGATAAAATCCAGGAACGGTGTTTCCTGCAGTTTTTTTTCCAGCGTATCCGTCACTAACTGCATCGTGTCTTCCACCGTGGCACCGGGCCATTGTGCGGACACGACCGCCGTTTTGATGGTAAACGCTGGATCTTCATTACGGGGCAGATCGATGTAACTCAGTACACCCGTCGTCATCACCAACAGCATGAAAAACACCACCAGTTGCTGATGTGCTAACGCCCAGGCAGAGAGATTAAAGCGGGCTCTTTCAGCCGATCTTCTCATTTTTCATCCTCCCCGGACTGTACCCGCTCTCCCGGCAAGAGCGTTTTCACGCCTGCGGTGACTACGCGCTCACCCGGTATCACGCCAGCACTGAGATAGATATGTTGGGCATCGAAGCGCGCCAGCGTGACCGGCCTGAGTGAAAGCTGATGGGACTGGGTGTTCACCACAAAAACGGCGGGACGATCACCGGCACGCGTGAGAGCGCTGGCGGGCAGGGTGACAACCTGTTCGGCTTTACCGGGAAAGGCCCCCACGACGGTCGACCCCAACGCCATAGCGACCGGCGGTTGAGGCAGCATGACACGCAGCCGCCAGGTGCGGGTCTGCGGATCGGCCTGCGGACTGATATCGCGAAAATGCCCTTGTGTCTTTATCGCAGGGTTCGATAACAGCGTAATGCTGAAGGGCGTGGAGGAGGCGTACTCCGCCAGCGAGGGTTCAGCAAGGTCAAAGACAGCATCGCGATCGCCATCAGCGGCAAGCGTCATTACGGACTGCGCGGCGCTTACCACCTGACCCGGCTGGACATTGACGGCGGTAATGACACCGGCGCGCGGCGCGGTAAGCTGCGTCCAGTTGAGATTATCCTGGGCATTTTTAAGCGCGGCTTCACTGCTCTGACGCCGTGAAACGGCCGCCTGCCAGTCACCTTTTGCACTGTCTAACTGCGAACGGGAAATGGCCCCACCGGGCATCAGCTGCTGCATACGACGCAGCGTTAGTGCGGCAACATGTTCTGAAGCGCGCGCACTCGCCAGATCGGCAGTGGCACTGCTGAGCTGGTTTTGAGCGGCATTACTGTCTAAGGTCGCCAGAACCTGACCGGCATTCACATGCTGTCCAATGTCCGTGGTGCGGGTAATGACGCGGCCATCCAGCCTGAAAGCCAGCGAAATTTCTTCATGGGCACGAATTTCACCCGTCTGCGTCATCAGTCCACCGCTGGAGAAGGGCGGAACCAGTACTGTCCGCACGGGACGAGGCGCTTCACGCGCAGGCGGCGCTTCCTCCCGGCAGCCTGACAGGATAAGCATGCCTGCCACGACAAACAGTGACGGTAACACATAACCCGGAAAGCTCAGATGACGCAGCGCCTGGCGGGCAAAAGCGGGAATAAAATCTGTCATAACCGTATTCCTGAAATGAGACAGGCTCATTTAAAGCGGGTTATGTCCAGAAACCTTCGATGAATTATCAAGAAATGGTCAAGGCAGACAAAAAAGCCTGTACAGGCCAGCACGCACTCAGATTGAGCGCGCGTCGTCAGATAAAGGCAAAGCGATCGTAATCTGCAGTCCGCCGTCCGCAGGCAAACGTGCAAATATCTCCCCACCGTGCGCCTCCACGATAGCCTTCGCAATAGACATGCCGAGACCGCTTCCGCCGGAATGCCGTGCGCGTGACGATTCTGCCCGGGTGAAACGGTCGAAAATGACAGGCAGAAACTGAGGATCCACGCCCGGCCCATAGTCACGAAACTGCAGTGTGACAGCGGCGGGCGAGGTATGAGCGGTCACATAAAACCGTTTCCCCTCTGCGGCATAGCGCAGTGCATTTTCCGTTAAGATGGTTACCACCTGGCCCAGCCGGGAGACATCGCCAGTGAAAGAGAGTTGGCCGGGTGACTGCACCTCAATCACCATCTGTTCGGCTTCAGCCTGAGGCGCTAGCCACGCCGTACGTTCGCGTAACAGTTCGGTAAGGTTAAACCGGCTCAGGCTGAGCGTAAGCTGGCCAGCTTCCGCTAACGATAATAAGTGCAGTTCATCCGTCAGGCGGCTCAGCTGCGTCAGCTGCTTCATGATCATGGAGAACTGCTGAGGTTCCGGCGCAAATACGCCGTCGACAATGCCTTGTAAGCGGCCAATGGCTGCGGTGAGTGGCGATCGTAGTTCATGAGCAATGGCAACCTGCGAAGCTTTAAGTTCGCGTTCGTAACGGGCTAACTGCTGGGTCATCAGATTAAAGTCTTCCGTAAACCGCACTAATTCCTGTGGCGCGCCGTCGACCTGACCGACCGATGTGCCGAATTTCCCCTGTGCCACATCGCGTGCCGCATTCGCCAGCTGACTAAACTGTTTCGCCAGCGGTCGGGCGAAGCGCAGCCCCATTACAATAAAGAACGGAATCACCACGGCGACCAGCACGGCGACCGTCAGCCAGTCAGCCGAGGCGATTGACGGGTCGGAAAAGCCGACGCCCCACCACTGATCGACAATCTGATGAAAGCGAGCCGGTGCCTGCTCCGGGTGTAACCGTATGCGTGAAAACTCCGCCCAGACGTCCGCAGGCATGCGAGAGTAAACCCAGAGCATTTGCAGCGCGAAACGCAGCCACATGCAAAACGCGATAAGGATGACGCTTCCCAGACCGATTATCAAAATACGGATGCAGATCCAGCGCCACATTGAGTCGTGCGTTTTTAGTTTCATGGTTGTCTGAACCTGTAACCCACGCTGCGAACCGCAGGTAAGATATCTGACATGCCTGCGGCTTCCAGTTTGCGTCGCAGGTTATAAACATGGGTATCAACCACGCGCTCAAGCGCATCACTTTCAGGCAGGCAGTGTTCAAGCAAGAATAAGCGACTAAACGGGCGGGTTGGGGCGCGCATCAACGTCACCAGAATCGAAAACTCCGTTGGGGTCAGATCGAGCCGCTGAATGCCCTGTTCATTTTTTACTACCGCTGTCAGCGATTCAGTGTCGACTTCCAGGCCCGCCCAACACAATGTGCTGTCGGGGACGGTACTTTGTTGGGTGCGACGTAAAACGGCCTGAACACGTGCGACGACCTCGCCAGGATGGTAGGGTTTCACCACATAATCATCTGCACCATAGCGTAATGCGCCGATCCTGTCGGGGGCATCTCCCATCGCTGTCACCATAATCACTGGTGTATTTCCCCTGCGTCGAAGGGCCGCCAGAACTTCCGTGCCGTTCATGACGGGCAGCATCACATCAAGCAGAATGAGATCGGGCTGCCACCGTTGCGCGTGGTCAAGTCCTGTCATTCCATCGCCAGCAATCATCACCGTGTAGCCTTCACGTTTAAGATAGGCTTCAAGTACGCCGGCTGCATCGGCATCATCTTCGATAATCAGTACACGTTTAGACTTCATTGGGGCCACTTTGACTTTTTCTCCCTCATTTCCCGTATGTGCCCGCACCGCTCTATTGGCATGTCAGCCGTGTCGTCTGCATTTAATGTGATTAAGCAAAACGATAATAACCTGAAAAAATCGGCAAGACATGGTCAGTTTAATGTCGGCTGGAGGAAGAGAAGGGAATGCGCAGGATGCCAGAGAGAAAAACAATACGCCTAATAAAAAAACGTGATGAAAAAGGGCTCGATCAGAAATAATGAACGGACATCAGACGCTTTTTCATGTTGTTATCAAACGGCTGACCAGGCGGAGTCAGACGTTTACGTTTAAGGCATTACGGGGGTTGCTCAGTGTGGGGAATGTCTGCGATGCCGATGCGTTAGCGCTGGGCAGAAAAAATGACACTGTCACTTTTATGGTGAGCGTTTTGCTCAGGCAAGACTGGCATGGTGCCGGGCAGGAAGTGGTTACGGGCAGGCCAGGTGACGTTCATACAAGGCTGTCCGACTGATACGATGAAAAACCGCCCGGTTTAATAACGCCGCCGCGTAATGTCTGGCGCAAACCTGATCGGTCGCGTGATTTATCGCTTCTGTGCAAGGCCGCCCCACAGCAGCCTTCATCTGCTACGGGGCGGCCAGCATGAATCCGTATTTACCCTTTATGGCACGCGACGCGATCATAACCGGTAAGTGCGGATTTCGCCGTCGCTTTACGCTTTCTGCTGTTAACTTTGGGCAGCCAGATTTTAAATTGCTCCGCCAGTTGCTTCGCCTGTTGTTCATCCGTGGTACGACAGATAAACAGTTTACTCTTGGTTTGATTGGTCACATCGGTGGCATAAATTTCGTAACTTCCGCCACGGTGATCGTATTCAATATCCGTGAAATGCATGTGTGGCCACAGGCCCGTTCTGACCTCAAACTTGCTCAATTCCATAATTTTTACCGTTTTTGTTTTTTGCTGTGATGAATGTCGTTCCCCTGGTCGGGCCACTAAATGTAGAACAAATTCGGATTTGTGCCAGCCGACAACATTATTTTTCACTGCCAGTCTTAATTTTTTATAAAAACAGCGTGTTACCATGACATTACGTCATTAAAAGGAGAAAACGATGATTGTCAGAACCTGGCATGGTTGTGTCCCTCAGCAGCACGCAGAGGCATTTTTTACGCATCTACAGAAGACGGGCGTGCAGCATGCAGAATCGGTACCCGGTAACACAGGCGCTTTTATTCATCAGGTTGCACAGGGAGAGTGGCAGCATTTCTTTCTGGCCACATACTGGCGGGATCTGGCGGCAGTGAAAGCGTTTGCTGGCGAGGATTACCCGGTGGCAGTTACCTATGCGGATGACGAACAGTTTGGGTTGATCTCCGATCCCTATGTCTTTCACCATCAGGTCAGCGAGGTGGTCGCGCTGTAATGTTTTTTCAGTCTAAGACCTGACAAAAACGCAGCAGGTAGCCATCTGGATCCTGAACCAGTAACTCCTGCTGGCGTTCATATTTCTCACCCGTAGAGTAGGCGTTTTCGCTAAGTGGTCGGAACAAGGGCGTGCCCGTTTTCACCAGGCGCGTGTGAAGCTGCTGAATATTGGAGACTTCTGTCTGGAAGTTAATACCGCGTCCCAAAGGATACTGCATCTCTGCGGTGTGCCAGCCCGCGTCATGCTGCTGTTAAATCATTAATTGCGCTTCACCATAACAGAGATAAGCGAAGTCTGAATGAATGCGTCTTATTCTCAAAGTAAACCCCAGTTCATCGACATAAAACGCAAAGGATCTGGCAAAATCAGTGACAGTCAGTTCCGGCACCATCGAATTCCAGAAGCCAGAATCAGCAGGTTCAACTGACGATGTAGTGACGCCTAATTCCTTGTTCATAAGAAAAAAATCTAAAAGTTAGAAAAGTGATCACCGTCACATTATGAGTGCAACGCGTGTATCAAAACTCCGACTTTCCCTTAGAAAATGCTATCTGTCAACAATGTAGATACCGCCTGGCAGCATTTGCAGAATGTGCGGTAATCTCTTCATGAAACTGTCAAACATATCTGTTTATTTAATGTGATTAATCTGGTAAACCTAATAAAGATCGTGTCAATTTGTGAATTGAATGAAGCGTTTAATGTTTGGTTAAGGTTACGAGCGTATCATTTGGCATCGTTATGAAGTGAATATTTTTCTAATATTTGACTTCACGATCAGAGGTCAGTGTACTTTGCCTCTTTTCGCGGATTTTAACGGAAAAAAATGAGCATAAGATTACATTTTGGCTGTTTTCATATTTCAAACTTATCCTCTTTCTTCTGGAAAAAAGGCAAAACAGTTTAAGGACATTACTTAATGGCGTTTCTTCCGTTTTCTCGTCCTTCTTTAGGCGAGACTGAATTGTCTGCAGTGCGTGAGGTCTTTGCGTCTGGCTGGATTACGACCGGGCCGAAGTGTGCTGAACTTGAGCGCGCATTTTGCCAGTTAACCGGCAATCAACACGCTATTGCCGTCACGTCTGCTACTGCCGGTATGCACGTCATGTTAATGGCGTTGGGCATCAAAGCCGGTGATGAAGTCATCACACCTTCCCTGACCTGGGTTTCTACATTAAATATCATCACGTTACTTGGTGCGATGCCGGTGATGATCGATGTGGATATCGATAATCTGATGGTGACCCCTGAAGCTATCGAAGCGGCGATTACGCCGAAAACCAGGGCGATTATCCCTGTCCATTATGCGGGTGCGCCTGCGGATATGGACGCGATCTATGCTATCGGCCAACGCCATGGCATTCCGGTCATTGAAGATGCCGCGCATGCGGCCGGTACCTACTACAAAGGTAAACACGTGGGTGGCCAGGGAAATGCTATTTTTTCCTTCCATGCCATCAAAAACATGACCTGCGCAGAAGGTGGCCTGGTCGTCACCGACGACGCGGCTCTGGCCGATCGCATTCGCAGCCTGAAGTTTCATGGTCTGGGCGTCGACGCGTTTGATCGTCAAACACACGGTCGTCAGCCGCAGGCAGAAGTGATTATGCCGGGCTTTAAATACAATCTGCCGGATATCAGCGCGGCCATTGCGCTGGTTCAGCTGGAGAAGCTCCCCGAAATCAATCAGCGTCGCGCGGCGATAGCGCAACGTTACCTCGATGCCCTTAAAGATACGCCGTTTAAGCCTCTTGTTCCGCCCGCCTGGCAGCATCAGCACGCCTGGCATCTCTTCATTATTCGCGTTGATGAGCAGGCGTGCGGTATGACCCGTGATGCACTGATGCAGGCGCTGAAAGAGCAGGACATCGGCACGGGGCTGCATTTCCGTGCAGCGCATACGCACAAATATTACCGTGAGCATTATCCGCATTTATCGCTGCCTGCCACTGAGTGGAACAGCGAGCGTATTTGTTCCATTCCGTTGTTTCCCGACATGACTGACGATGACGTTGAACGCGTTATCAGCGCACTACGTGGACTGGCTGGGGTTTAAATGTTCGACGATAAAAAGATTGAAAAAGTATCGGTAGTCATCCCGGTTTACAATGAGCAGGAAAGCTTACCGGCATTGATTCAGCGTACCGATGATGCCTGTAAGAGCCTGAACCTGGACTATGAAATTCTGCTGGTCGACGACGGCAGCCAGGATGCGTCCGCGACGATGATCGCCGATGCAGCCTCACTGCCCGGCAGTCATATTGTCGCCGTTTTGCTCAACCGTAACTATGGTCAGCACTCCGCGATTATGGCGGGATTCAGCAATGTCAGCGGCGATCTCATCATCACGCTGGATGCCGATTTGCAAAACCCACCCGAAGAAATTCCCCGTCTGGTGGCCGCCGCTCAGGAAGGCTATGACGTTGTCGGCACGGTACGCCAGAATCGTCAGGACAGCTGGTTCCGTCGTCAGGCATCACGCACCATCAACCAGATGATCCAACGTGTGACCGGTAAATCGATGGGGGATTACGGTTGTATGCTGCGGGCTTATCGCCGTCACATTATCGATGCCATGCTTAACTGCCATGAGCGCAGCACGTTTATCCCGATCCTGGCTAACACCTTTGCGCGTCGTACGATTGAACTTCCGGTTACTCACGCAGAACGTGAACACGGCAGTTCGAAGTACAGCTTTATGCGCCTGATTAACCTGATGTACGACCTTGTCACCTGTCTCACAACCACACCACTACGCATGCTGAGTGTACTGGGCAGTCTGATTGCGATTGCAGGTTTTGCGTTCTCCGTGATCCTGATTCTGCTGCGGCTGTTTCTGGGCGCAGCCTGGGCTGGCGATGGTGTTTTTATGTTGTTTGCCGTCCTGTTTATCTTTATCGGCGCGCAATTTATCGGCATGGGACTGCTGGGTGAATACATTGGTCGTATCTACAACGATGTACGTGCCCGTCCACGCTATTTTATTCAACGTGTTATCAATCCTCAGAAAGACCGTTCTGTACAGGAAACCGAGTAATGAAAACTATCGTCTTCGCTTATCACGACATGGGTTGTGCGGGCATCAATGCGCTGTTGAAAGCAGGCTTCACTATCAGCGCCATCTACACCCATGCCGACACGGCGTCAGAAAATCACTTTTTTGGCTCAGTGGCGCGAATTGCGGCTGAAAATTCAATCCCGGTTTATGCTCCGGATGAGGTTAACCATCCGCTGTGGATCGATCGCATTAAATCAGCAGAACCTGATGTTATTTTCGCCTTCTACTACCGCAACCTGTTGTGTGACGACATTCTGAACTGCGCGAAGCAGGGCGCTTTTAACCTGCACGGTTCACTGCTGCCAAAATACCGCGGTCGTGCGCCATTAAACTGGGCGCTGGTGAATGGCGAAACGGAAACCGGTGTGACCTTACACCGCATGGTGAAAAAAGCCGATGCGGGTGAAATCATCGCGCAACAGCGCATCGCCATTGCTGAAGAAGACAACGCGTTAACCCTGCACCGCAAACTGGTTGACTGTGCCAGTGAGCTGCTGGAAAGCACCTTGCCCGCGATGAAACAGGGCAATATCGTCGGCAAGCCGCAAAACGAAGCGGAAGCCACGGTTGTGGGTCGCAGAACACCAGAAGATGGTCGCATCAACTGGAGCCTGCCTGCTAAGCAAATCAATAATCTGGTCCGTGCCGTTACCGATCCATGGCCGGGCGCGTTTGCGTTTGCCGGCACCACAAAGTTTGTGGTCTGGAAAGCCAAAGTTTTAACGACCGCGCACAACGCTCGTCCGGGAACCGTGCTGTCAGCCGATCCGTTTGTCGTGGCTTGTGGTGAAGGCGCGCTGGAAATCCAGACGGGGCAAACCCCGAACAGCGTTTACATGAACGGTGTTCAGCTGGCGCAACATCTGGGCATGGTAAATGGCGCACTGCTGTATTCTCAGGCTGTGGCCGCCGTGAAGCGTCGCACCCGCGTGTTGATCCTGGGTGTTAACGGCTTTATTGGTAACCATCTGACCGAGCGCCTGCTGCAGGACGACAACTTCGAAGTGTTTGGCCTGGATATTGGTTCCGACGCGATCAGCCGCTTTGTTGGTCATCCGCGCTTCCAGTTTGTTGAAGGCGATATCAGCATCCACTCAGAGTGGATCGAATACCACATTAAAAAATGTGACGTCATTCTGCCGTTGGTCGCTATCGCCACGCCGATTGAGTATACCCGCAACCCGCTGCGTGTCTTTGAGCTGGATTTTGAAGAAAACCTCAAAATTGTTCGCGACTGTGTGAAGTACGGCAAACGTATCATTTTCCCGTCAACGTCCGAAGTGTATGGGATGTGTACCGACAGCAACTTTGATGAAGACCACTCGAACCTGGTCGTCGGTCCGATTAACAAACAGCGCTGGATCTACTCGGTTTCCAAGCAGCTGTTAGACCGGGTTATCTGGGCTTACGGTGAAAAAGAAGGGCTGCGCTTCACCCTGTTCCGTCCGTTTAACTGGATGGGTCCGCGCCTGGACAACCTCAATGCCGCGCGCATCGGAAGTTCGCGTGCCATTACCCAGTTGATTTTAAACCTGGTGGAAGGTTCGCCTATCAAGCTGTTTGATGGTGGCCGTCAGAAGCGCTGCTTTACAGATATCAGTGATGGTGTTGAAGCCCTGTTCAGAATTATTGAAAACAAAAACAATAACTGCGACGGGCAGATCATTAACATCGGTAATCCAGACAACGAAGCGAGTATCAAAGAGCTGGCAGAACGTCTGCTGGAGAGCTTTGAGCGTCACCCGTTGCGTGCCAGCTTCCCGCCGTTTGCCGGTTTCCGTGAAGTGGAAAGCAGCAGCTATTATGGCAAGGGCTATCAGGATGTTGAGCACCGTAAGCCTTCGATCCGTAATGCAAAACGCCTGCTGGGCTGGACACCTGAAGTGCAAATGAATACGACCATCGATAACACTCTCGACTTCTTCCTGCGCACCTTTGAGCTTCAGGACGATAAGGCATGAGGAAAGTCGGTCTACGTGTCGATGTCGATACCTGGCGCGGGACAAAACTTGGCGTGCCCGCGCTGATTGAGGTCTTCAAAAAACACGATGTCCAGTCATCCTTTTTCTTCAGTGTCGGGCCTGACAACATGGGACGCCATTTATGGCGTCTGATGAAGCCACGCTTTCTGTGGAAAATGCTGCGCTCACGCGCAGCATCGCTTTATGGCTGGGATATCCTGTTAGCCGGGACCGCCTGGCCAGGAAAACAGATTGGGGCAGGGATGCGCGATATTATCCGCATGACGGCCGATTACCATGAAGTTGGCCTGCACGCCTGGGATCACTTCGCCTGGCAAACGTGGGCAGGCGTCTGGAATGAAGAACAGCTTATTCAGCAGATTGCGAAAGGACGGGATGCGCTGGAGGCCATTATCGGCAAACCTGTCACCTGTTCCGCCGTGGCGGGCTGGCGCGCGGATGGTCGTGTTATTCAGGCCAAGCAAACATTTGGTTTTGCGTACAACAGCGATTGCCGCGGTACCGCGCCTTTTCGCCCACTGTTGAGAAATGGCGAGCCGGGTACGGTACAGATCCCCGTGACGTTACCCACCTGGGACGAAGTGGTCGGTCCCACGCTGAGTGCTGAACGGTTCAACGATTACATCCTGGAACAGATCCACGCCGATCAGGGCACCCCGGTGTATACCATCCATGCTGAAGTCGAAGGTATCAGTCAACTCAATGCGTTCGATACGTTGTTACAGCGTGCCCGCGAGCAGGGAATACAATTTTGCCCGCTGAGCGACCTCTTGCCTGACGACCTCGATACATTGCCTGTCGGCAAGGTTGTTCGTGGGCACATTGCTGGCCGGGAAGGCTGGTTGGGTTGTGAGAATTTAACAAGGTAAGCACCATGACTGCCACCAAAAAGACGGTACTACTGGTTTCACTTTTCGTTCTTTATTATTTACTTCCTCTGGAGTTCCGCAATCTCTGGCAGCCTGATGAAACGCGTTATGCCGAAATCAGCCGTGAAATGCTGCAAAACGGCAACTGGATTACGCCGCACTTCTTCGGTCTGCGTTATTTCGAAAAACCCATCGCCGGCTACTGGTTCAATACTGTTGGACAGGCCATTTTTGGTCACAATAACTTCGCCGTCAGGATTGGTTCGGTCTTTTCAACCCTGATGAGCGCCATCCTGATTTACTGGCTGGGTTGTCGCCTGTTTGCTCGCCGTACCGTTGCTCTCACGGCCAGCGTTATCTTTATGACCTCACTTCTGGTCTACGGTATTGGTACTTATGCCGTGCTGGATCCGATGCTGACGTTATGGATGGTTGCGGCGATGTGCAGCTACTGGTTCGCCAGCGAAGCGCAAAATGTGCGGCAACGTATCCTCCGTTATCTGATTTTGGGCTTAGCCTGCGGCATGGGCTTTATGACCAAAGGTTTCCTTGCCCTGGCGGTTCCTGTACTGGCGATCCTTCCATGGGCGATCTGGAACCAGCGTTTTCGGGAACTGGTTATTTATGGCCCACTGGCGATTGTCAGTGCGGCAGCCATCAGTGCACCCTGGGCGATTGCCATTCAGCAGCAACAACCTGATTTCTGGCATTACTTTTTCTGGGTTGAGCATATCCAACGTTTTGCCGAAGACAACGCACAGCATAAGGCACCTTTCTGGTACTACCTGCCAGTGCTGATTGCCGGCGCGCTGCCCTGGCTGGCGTTGTTACCGGGCGCACTGCGTTCAGGCTGGACCCAACGCCAGCAGTCCTCAGGTGGTGTTTATCTGTTGAGCTGGGTCGTGATCCCCTTGGTGTTTTTCAGCATTGCGAAAGGGAAACTGCCGACGTATATCCTGCCTTGCTTTGCGCCGCTGGCGCTGCTGATGGCTGACTATGCCTGGCGTAAAGTGGGTGAGAACACGCGCGTCTTTAAAGTCAACGCCTGGATCAATATCCTGTTTGGCGCGATCTGTGTGGTTACGTTGCTGGTCGTGCTGGCACCCTGGGGATTAAGCCATCGTCCGCTCTATGGCGCACATCAGCTGGTTGCACTCATTATGGCCGTGATCGCGTTTGCGGGCTGGGCTGTCGCGGGGGCTTTCAGCCTGAAATCGCCACAACGCAACTGGCTGGCCGCCGCGCTTTGCCCTTTGGCGCTGGCGCTCTGTGTCGGTTCGGCAATTCCGGAAAGCGTTGAGAATACCAAGCAACCCCAGGTCTTCATCCGCAGTATTGAAAACAGCCTGGCGAACAGCCGCTATATCTTAAGTGATAATTCCGGCGTGTCGTCAGCCATCGCCTGGACGCTGAAACGCAGTGATATCATTGCCTACAGTCAAAAGGGCGAGCTGCAGTATGGTCTTAGCTATCCCGATGCCCAGTCTGCCTATGTCAGCAGCGAGGATTTCCCGCAATGGCTTCAGGCGCACCGTAAGCAGGGCAATGTCTCGTTGATCATGATGCTGGAACGCGGTGAAGCGACACCCACGGATTTACCGCCAGCGGATGCGGTCTATCGCAACGGTCGGATGCTGTTACTGCAATACAATGCGGCTAACTGATCGTGAGTTTATTATTGGTGCTGCTGACCAGTTTACTCACCTGCGCAGGTCAGCTCTGTCAGAAACAGGCGGCACGGCAAACAAACAGGGCTAACCTGGCCGGCTGGCTGCTGGCCAGTCTTATAATGTTAGCGCTGGGGATGGTGGCCTGGTTGCTGGTGCTGCAGCGTTTGCCGGTAAGCCTGGCCTACCCGATGCTGAGTATTAACTTTATTCTGGTTGCCCTGGCCGCACGGTTTATCTGGCGTGAAAAAATGTCGCCTCTGCAATGGGCTGGCACGGTACTGATTGTCGCAGGCGTCGCCCTGATAGGGAGCTACGCATGAAGGGTTATTTGCTGGCCTTATGCAGCGTTTTGCTGGTGACACTCGCTCAGTTAATGCTGCGCTGGGCGATGCTTCAGTTGCCCAGTTTACAGGCCGTGTTGATCCAGCATCCCGTGAACTGGCTGCCGCTGCTGATTCTGTGTGGCGGACTGACTGCTTACGCCTGTTCGATGGTGAGCTGGTTTCTGGCACTGCGCCATCTGCCGCTCAGCCGGGCCTATCCGTTGCTGAGTATCAGCTATGTACTGGTCTGGTTGATGGCAATCAGTCTGCCGCTGTTCGCTGAGCCTTTTCATACAGGCGCGATGGTCGGCGTCATGTTGGTGCTGGCAGGATTACTCTGTATGTGTATTAAGCCGCACAAAACCGACTGAAATGACCAGACCGGAACCGGCGTCGTTATAAGCAGGGCAACAAAATCAGTTCAGGATACGTGTTGCACCGCTCTTTTCAGCCAACCACAGTGACGCCGGCAACTTGCCGGCGTCACTGTTTCCGGTATCAGAACGTTTCCCAGTTGGCTTCAGTTACGCTGGACTGGCGTGCAGACACCACGACTTTAGGTGCCGCGGACGATATAGCCTGACTGGCCACCACACTTTTCTTATTACTGGGTACCCGGAATACAGCAACCGTTTTTTCCAGCGCTTCTGCCTGCGATTCCAGTGAGCTGGCAGCGGCTGAGGACTCTTCAACCAGCGCGGCGTTTTGTTGCGTCGTGGTGTCCATCTCTGTCATCGCCTGGGCGATCTGCGATATGCCACGATTCTGCTCATCCGAGGCTGCCGCGATTTCGCTCATAATATCTTTAACCTGGGTCACCGACAGCACGATCTCGTCCATTGTCGTTCCCGCCTGATCCACCAGGGTCGAACCTTCATTGACGCGATTCAGTGAATCGCGGATCAGCGTCTCAATTTCCTTAGCCGCAACAGCGCTGCGCTGCGCCAGGTTTCTGACTTCGCCAGCGACAACGGCAAAACCACGCCCTTGTTCGCCGGCACGGGCCGCCTCTACGGCAGCGTTCAGGGCCAGAATATTCGTCTGGAAGGAAATACCGTTAATGACACTGATAATTTCGCCAATCTTACCTGAACTGGTCGTAATGCCTTGCATGGTGGTGACAACGCTTCGGATGATCTCACCGCCGCGTCCGGCATTGGCAGAAGCCTCTGTAGCGAGTTGGCTGGCGTGATGCGCGTTTTCCGCATTCTGTTTCACGGTGGAGGTTAACTCTTCCATGCTGGCCGCAGTTTGCACCACGGCGGCAGACTGTTGCTCGGTCCGGGAAGACAGATCCATATTGCCGGCAGCGATCTCTGAAGAAGCGCGAGCCACGCTGTTCACGCCGTCGCGTACATGGGTAATTATGTTTTGCAGGCTGTCGTTCATCAGGCTGACGGCCTGCATCAATTGCCCCAGTTCATCACGACGAGCCGTGGACAGCGAGGCGGTCAAGTCGCCTTCCGCTATGCGTTTGGCTACGCTGAGCGTTTCTTTCAACGGAACCGTAATGGAAAGCGTTATTCGCCAGGCGATCAGCAGACTAAGCAGCACACAAATCGCGGCGACAATCGCAATCTGCGTTTCCGCTTTGTGTAATGCATTTGCGGATTCGGAAGCCTGGTAGTTAAAAAGCTCCGCAACGGACGTATTCAGTTTTCCGGCGGTGATGTTCAGTTGTTTCGACGCGGTTGTTTCTACCGCCACGGCTGACAGATAGTCAGTAAAGGCCTGCCTGAGTTGCGCCAAATCCGTTTTCTGCGTCGCCAGCACCGCCTGGATATCCGGGACAGACAGCGCGAGCAACTGTGCGCGCAACTGAGTAACGGTGGAAATGTTGTCGCTGATTTCACTTTTACTGGATTCGGTCGGTTTGTCGACAAAACGCTCTACATCACCGGCGATCTCTTTCAGTATCGATGCTAAGCGCAACACCTGAAGCATGGCCTCAGGCTGAGCGGGAATCGTGATACCATCAAGCCGCTGACCGACAGCCAGCAGATCATTGTTTTGAATGAGGGAGGCGGCAGCAAACGTTTTTTGCGAGGCATTATAAAAAACCTCGCGGTGCGTCTTGTAGTTTTCCAGTTCGTTTGCGGCAGTAGTAAGTGTGTTTTCGCCCTGACTGTCCCAGCTAAAGGTCTTAAGTCTGTTTACCTGTGCTGTTAAATCGTTCAGCGCTTTTGCGTTAACCTGCGCATAGTGTTCGTCTTTCGTGTACTGATAAAGCAGCCGGCTGGTTCGTGCTTCACCGAGTGTGTTGACAAAATCGACAGTAATGTCCTGTTTTTGCGCATTCTCCTTAATGGTTTCAAAGCCTTTAAACGCTAACAGTGCGATGGTCAGGGTTGCAACTATCAGGACAACAAAACTGAGCCCCAGCTTTTTCCCCATTTTCATATCGGAAAACGTACGCGTAATAAACATAATTCCACCCTGATAGCCGGTAAGGGAAATAATTTGCAGCGAGAAACAGGCTTCTACTGCTTAATAAAACTTATCGACTGTTACGTTGAAAACTTTAAAGACGTTTTGAAATAAATCTTCACAAATATGGAGGTGATGCATTTGCACTGTTTTAAAAGAAAAATTAAAACTTTAAACGTCATTAATAAAAGGCATGATAATTAGCTTGCGAATAATAAGAGGCGAGTTCTGTCTGACGTTTTTTACGTTTTCTGGCGTTATGAGAACAAAAATTTTACTGTTTCAAACTTCCATAAATTTATAATTTTATAAAAATATTCAATAGCTTAATCAGTAATCTGATTGATTTTTCACTGGTTATCCGCTCAACTTGTTGACTAAATATTAACATTGAAGCGGCGCGGTTAGGGTGGCCATAATGATAGTGTACGTATTCTAATGATTTATGACCTTCAACCCTGGGTGTGTTTATAATTTGTATTAGTTAATTACAGAGATTAACTAATGTTTCACAGACACTTCATTATTGAGAGGTGCGTTTAATATGATTAATCTTTTTCAACTATTTGGAAACAGGCTAACCAAACATGCAATATATGACCTTTCTGCTGGCCGCCCTTATTTTTAGCGGCTCCGCTGCTGCTGCGCCTGCAGCATCTCAACCTGTCTCTCTGCTCTCACGCGCACTGCATGAAAGAATGCTGCTGATGAAAGACGTCGCAGCGTTCAAAAAAGTGCATAACAAGCCGGTTGAAGACCTGACCAGGGAAAAGGATGTGCTGGCAGAAGCGCAGGAAAAATCGGCTCAGGCCGGGCTGGATCCCCAATCTGTTACCGTCTTCTTTCAGGCATTGATGGATGCCAGCAAAGCGATTCAGTATCGCTACATGGCGGACTGGCTGGCCAAACCTCAGTCGGTCCCACCGGCTAAAGATCTGGCTGAGTTGAGAGAGCAAATCAATCAGTTAGATGAACAAATTCTGCAAGCGATTCATCAGCAACTGTCGCAGGGCAGTTTTTCGAAAAGCGATTTAACCTCTCTTCATCACCAACTGGATGTGCAACATCTGAGCGGGGATGATATTAATAACGTTTTACAGGGACTTGAGCAAATTAAACTAAAGCGGTAACGTGCCGCCAGCGTACACGCGTTAAATAACGAACGACTTCTCATTATATCTGCATTGCAACATCACGCCCGTCCTGTCAGGCGGGCGATGCTGTTTTCACTTCCTGGCTGTTCTGTCGGAAATCCCCTTTTGATACGCGCAGGTAATGCAGTCGTTCTGCTCGGCGCACGGCTGTTTCTTTCGACAAAACTGCTACCTGAATCACATACGTAGCCAATACATGCTTCCTGAAAACCTTACAGATGATAAGGTTTTTGGCGACTGAATTCAGGATTGTTACTGGTCGACAGGCAAAACCTGAACGCGATATGGGATAACCCATTAAGCGTTCGGGTTTTTTTTGGCCTGAAGAACAGGCAACACCCTAACAAACTGAACATTCCCCATTTTCACATATGTATGTTTATCAGGATGTAAAGAAAGATGATAAATGCTCGCTACAAACAGTATGTACTCGCGCTTTTGCTGGTTTCACCGCTATCAGTCGGCCAGGAATGGAATGGCACAGTATTAGGTTTTGACGCTTCTCCCGCTCCCATGCTGGGCGATATGTTGGGTATTCGTAACATCCTTAATGATAACGGTTTTACCTACAATCTGGGTTATCTGAACGAAATCGGCTGGAATGCTGGCGGTGGCTACCATCAAGACTCGCATGTGGCTTATATCGATCAGTTTGCGTTGACCTTCACTCAGGATTTGGCGCGCTGGACAGGTATTCCCGATGCACGAATTGAGGGGAATATCGTCAATCGTAACCACAATGATGACCTCACCACCAGACGCGTGCAGGATCCGCGAGTGAATATCAACGACCTGACGCAGGAAAGCTGGGGCGGCCAGTCCATTACCCGTTTGGGCTGGCTGACCTTTGCGCGCAGTTTTGACGATCGCCGCATCACCTGGCGAATCGGGATGATGAATAAAGTCCAGACCTTCGATCAGATCATTCCCTGTGACTTCCAGCTACTTTCCCAGTGCGGCGGCAAGTCGGCTAACGCGCTCACCTGGCATAACTGGAACGTCCACACCTGGGGCACAACGCTGTCGTATAACGTGACGCCGGCCCTCACATTAAAGGGGGGAGTGATGGAGCAGAACCCGGATGCCTCCAGCCGTCATCATGCCTGGAGCGGGTCGACGAAGGGCAGCAAAGGCATATTACTTCCGGTTGAAATTGAAGCGCGCCCGATGATCAATCATCTTCCCGGAGCGTATAACCTGGGCGTGGTATTCACCAATGCGCCACAAACGGATCTTTATCACGGAAGATCGGGTGGGGCAGGGGCAACAGACCCAGAAGGTTATACACAACGCAATCGTACCTGGTTTGTGTACGCCGGAATGAATCAGCAACTCACGCAGCATAAGGACGATTCGAATCGTGGGTTAAGTGCCTCCGCCAGCATGAGCCTTGCCGACCAGCGTACCAATTATATTCATCAGGTTTATGCCGCCTCAGTGCGCTATCGGGGACTGTTTGACGCACGACCGGAAGACTGGATGGGTCTTGGTCTCAGCTGGATTGATATGAGCACTGGCTATGCCCGAAATCAGCGCTATATGAATACACTTAGCGGGCTGAGTGATCATAACAATCCGATGTATCATCCGGTACCGGGCCATTCCCTGAACGGGGAGTTTTACTATCGCTTCCGTCCTCTGTCGTGGCTGGAGCTACAGCCGGGCATACAGTACTGGCACCATCCGGGCGGCGTATCGCGCACGCAGGATGCCTGGGTCACCACGCTGAAAACCGCGGTAACTTTCTGACCCCACAGCAAAAGTACGATATGTGTCACGTTTTTTACGCATGATACGGATAGGTTGTAATTGAAACTGATAGAGTTCCCTCACTGGATTGTGACTGCTAAAAGCAGGCAAAACCTGATTTTCTGGCTTCTGCCGGATGTCAGGTTTTTTTGTTTCTGGGGTTCCGATGAAAATCGCCAAAATTCTTAATAACAATGTGGTGGTTGCTCTGGATGAGCGTGGGTCCGAACAGGTTGTCATGGGGCGTGGGCTGGCCTTTCAGAAGCGCGCAGGCGACACGCTGGAAACCGCACTGATTGAAAAGGTGTTTGCGCTGCAGAATGACGTGCTGGTGCGTCGGCTAGGGGAACTGCTGAGTCAGATCCCACTTGAGGTGATGACGACCTGTGACCAGATCATCAGGCTGGCAGGACAGCGGCTGGGAAAGCTGCAGGATAGTTTGTATATCACCTTAACCGACCACTGCTACTTTGCGATTGAGCGGCAAAAGAAAGGGCTGGCAATCAAAAATGTGTTGCTGTGGGAAATTAAACGTCTCTATCCCAGAGAATTTGGGCTGGGTCAGGAGGCGAGGGCCATTATTGCCCGACGTCTGCATGTCGATTTGGCCGAGGATGAGGCGGGATTTATTGCTCTCCATCTGGTTACGGCCCAGTTGGACAGTGAAATGCCTGAAGTGATGCATGTCACCAGGATCATGCAGGAGATCCTGCAACTGGTGAAGTATCAACTGCACCTGGAGTACGACGAAGAGTCGCTCAGCTATCAGCGTTTCGTTACTCATCTGAAGTTTTTTGCCCAGCGAATGCTGACCCGCACGGTGGTGCAGGATGACGATGTGTCTTTGCATGCAGCGGTCAAAGACAACTATGGCATGGCCTGGAAATGCGCCGGAAAAATCGCTCAGCACCTGAATAAAAACTATCAGCGCGAGCTGACAACCGAAGAAATCATGTTTCTCACCCTCCATATTGAGCGGGTGAGAAAAGAGGGGCGTTAAGCCTCAACACGGGATTGTTACTGCATTACGCAGGCAAAACCTGAGTGCGGCCTTCTGACGAAGGACGCCCTCAGGTTTTTTTTTAATTCAACAGGTGGCTACAGGCACCGGATGTAAGGAAAACGAGATGGAATACCAGGCTTTAGCGAAGGATATTCTCAGCCACGCTGGCGGAAAAGAGAACATCATCAGCCTTGTGCATTGCGCAACCCGGCTTCGTTTTAAACTGAAAGACAAGCAGAAAGCAGATGCCGAGGGGCTGAAGAACAACCCGGATGTGATTATGGTGGTAGAAAGCGGCGGCCAATTTCAGGTCGTCATTGGGAACCACGTCCATGACGTCTGGCAGGCGGTGCGCAACGAGGCCGGGCTGACTGATGACGCGCCTGTCGTGGAGGAAAAGGGCGACAAGGGCACCTTATCTGGCCGCCTGATCGACATTGTCTCCGGAATTTTTACGCCATTTATCGGCGTCCTGGCGGCCTCTGGTATCCTCAAAGGGTTACTGGCGCTGGCAGTGGTCTGCGGTTGGCTCACCACGGAAAGCGGCACCTATAAAATATGGTTCGCCGCCAGCGACGCGCTGTTCTTCTTTTTTCCATTAGTGCTGGGCTACACCGCTGGGAAAAAGTTCGGCGGTAATCCTTTTATCACCATGGTCATTGGCGGCGCGCTGACCCATCCGATCATGATCGCTGCGTTCAACGCCAGCCAGCAGCCGGATGCGGTGACCGAGGCGTTTCTCGGCATTCCGGTGACCTGGTTTAACTACAGCTCGTCCGTAATCCCGATTATTCTTGCCGCGTGGGTAAGCTGCTGGCTGGAAAGACAGAGTACGAAGCTGCTGCCATCCTCGATGAAAAATTTCTTCGCGCCGCTCATTTGCCTGGGCGTGACGGTCCCCCTGACTTTCCTGGTGATTGGCCCACTGGCAACCTGGCTCAGCCAGATGCTGGCAAACGGTTATCAATGGATCTATGCACTGGCACCGTGGCTGGCGGGCGCGGCAATGGGCGCGCTCTGGCAGGTCTGCGTCATCTTTGGTCTGCACTGGGGGCTGGTACCGTTGATGATAAACAACGTGGCGGTGCTGGGCCACGACTCTATGTTGCCGATGCTGCTGCCTGCGGTCTTCGGTCAGGTGGGTGCGGCGTTAGGGGTCTTCCTGCGCACCCGCGATGCGCGTCAAAAAATGCTGGCCGGATCGTCCGTGACGGCAGGGATCTTCGGCATTACCGAACCCGCGGTCTATGGTGTCAATCTGCCGCTGCGCCGCCCCTTTATCTTTGGCTGCGTGGCGGGAGCTGTCGGTGGAGCTATTGTTGGCTTCAGCGATACCCACGTTTATTCGTTTGGCTTTGCCAATATTTTTACCCTCGCCCAGATGATACCGCCGGGCGGCGTGGATGCCACGCTGTGGGGCGGCCTTTTCGGCACAATGGTGGCACTGGTCCTGAGTTGCGGCCTGACGTTGGTCGCCGGGATGCCAGCGCGCGCAACGCCTAACGGGCACGCATCAGCAGGCAAAAACACGGTGTTATCGCCGATGACCGGCACCGTTCTGGCACTTGACCAGGTACCGGATACCACCTTCGCCAGCGGCCTGCTGGGCAGCGGTGCCGCTATCATTCCGTCTGATAACAACGTCGTTGCCCCTTTCACCGGCGTTGTTGCCTCGCTTTTTCAGACCAAACATGCCATTGGCCTGCTCAGCGACAGCGGCATTGAAGTATTGATTCACGTGGGCATCGACACCGTGAAGCTCAATGGCATCCCCTTTACCGCTCACGTGAAGGTAGGTGACAGCGTGCAGCCGGGCGATCTGCTGCTGGAGTTTGATCGTCAGGCAATTATCGATGCCGGTTACGACCTGACGACCCCGATTATTATCAGCAACAGCGACGAATATCGCGAGGTAGCGACCGTGACGGCAACATTCGCCAATGCCGGTGTACCGCTAATCTGCGTAAGCCATCAATAACAGGAGAACATAATGAAGACTTTCCCGGATGATTTTTTATGGGGTGGAGCGTTAGCCGCCAACCAAACAGAGGGTGCTTATCTGGACGATGGAAAAGGGCTGTCAACTTCTGACGTTCAGCCACAGGGGGTTTTTGGTCCGGTGGTAGAGCGCGTCGCGGGAGACAGCAGTATCAAGGATGTGGCTATCGACTTCTATCACCGCTATCCGGAAGACATCAAACTTTTTGCTGAAATGGGTTTTAAATGCCTGCGTGTTTCGATTGCCTGGACGCGTATTTTCCCGAACGGTGATGATCAGCAGCCAAACGAGGCAGGGCTGGCTTTTTACGACAGGCTGTTTGACGAACTGGCCGCGCACGGTATCAAGCCGCTTGTCACACTGTCGCATTATGAAATGCCATGGGCGCTGGTAAAGCAGTACGGCGGCTGGGGAAGTCGTCAGACTATCGGTTTTTTTGAACGCTACGCCCGCACTGTGTTTGCGCGCTACAAAGAGAAGGTGAAGCTGTGGCTGACTTTCAACGAGATCAACATGTCCTTGCACGCGCCGCTGACTGGCGTTGGTCTGCCGGAAACCAGCAATAAAGGCGAAGTGTACCAGGCAATCCATCATCAACTGGTCGCCAGCGCGCTGGCGGTAAAAGCCTGTCATGACATTATTCCTGATGCCAGAATCGGCAATATGCTGTTGGGCGGCCTGGTATACCCGCTGACCTGCAAGCCAGAAGACGTGCTGGAAGCGCTACAGGAGAACCGCAGCTGGCAGTTCTTCGGTGACGTGCAGTGCCGCGGTGCCTACCCGGGCTATATGCTGCGCTTCTTCCGTGACAACGGTATTCAGATTGACATCACCGATGCCGACCGCGAGGCGCTGACATCAACGGTCGACTTTATCTCGTTCAGCTACTATATGACCGGCTGTGTCACCACCGATGAGGCGTTAAATCAGCAGGCACGGAGCAACATCCTGAGCATGGTGCCAAACCCGCATCTGGCAAGCTCCGAATGGGGCTGGCAGATAGATCCTGTCGGTCTGCGTACGCTGCTCAACGTGCTCTGGGATCGCTATCAGAAACCCCTGTTTATCGTGGAAAACGGCCTGGGTGCGAAGGATAAACCTGACGCGGACGGCGTAGTGCAGGATGACTACCGCATCAGCTACCTTAATGACCATTTAGTACAGGTGCGCGAGGCGATTGATGACGGTGTAGAGGTGATGGGCTATACCAGCTGGGGGCCCATCGATCTGGTCAGCGCCTCCAGAGCCGAGCTGTCCAAGCGCTATGGTTTTATTTATGTTGACCGCGATGACAATGGGAACGGCACGCTGGCGCGCAGCCGCAAGAAAAGCTTCTGGTGGTATAAAGAAGTTATCGCCACCAGTGGTGCATCGCTGGCACCCTGATCCCGCGCGAAAGGGTGAGTCAACTGAACTCGCCCTGACGTTCCTGTGCCGCTTCAGACCGGAACGACGATACTTATGCGGCCCGCGCGCAGGCGTTGATGACGGTGTCGTTTTTGCTGAATGCGGCCAACAGATGAATCCGTTGATAGCGCCACTGACAGAGATCGTAGCGTAGGTGATGAGGCTGTCTCATCGCCGTAAGGGTGAGTCATAAAGCCTGTCTGAGGTATATCGACGAATGAAAAACGTGGGTTAAGCGGGTGATGGCGTTGGCCGCTTAACCGTCCGTCACTGCTCTGTCTTACTGCAGGCAGTCTATATATTTTTGAGCTGAGCGGTTCACCACCTGTTTCGCGTCAGACGCAATATCGCGCCCTTCAAACGCACTATAAAGTCGATCAAAGGCAAAGGGGGTCAGACGCTCGGTTATTGTCCTGATGTTGTCTGCCGGTAAAGGCAGCATGTTGGGATAACTCCACATGAAGGACACAGCATTTGCCCCCGGCGCAACCTGAATAATATCGCCAGACAACAGGATGCCTTCATTTTTTGCCCAGTGCAGTACCGTGCCGCCCGCGAAGTGGCCACCCAGCCGCAACAAACTTATGTCAGGGAGCAGAGTCAGGACATCGCCATCCCATAACTGCAGATGTGGGCTGTCACGCACAATCCATTCGCTGTCGCTGGCGTGGATATACAATGGCGCATCAAATATTGCTGCCCAGTCTTGCATGTTGCTGTAATAGTGGGGATGTGAAATCGCAATTGCGTCGATACCGCCCAGCGCACGAATGATATCGACGGTGGCGGCATCAAGGTTAGGTATGCAGTCCCACAGCACGTTGCCCTGCTGTCCTTTAATCAAAAACGCGCGCTGGCCGATGGCAAAATCAGGCACAGACTGCAGGCTAAACAATCCCGTTTCAGGTTGCTGCCATTTATTGCTGTGCGCGGCATGGAGCGCTTCACTGGATGTCCATTGTTGCCCTGAAGCCGGCACGTACTGACGTTCATCTTCGCAAATTATGCAGTGGGTTGTTTCCATCTGCGAGTAGGCGGTTCCGCATGTGACACAGATCTTTGTCATCCTGTTCTCCCCCGTTAATGTCTTAGATTCATTGTAGAATCTGCATCGGAAGCAGGTTTCCTTTTGTGCTGTGCGCGGCGGTTTTGAGGTTGCTAACCCTGATGGCTATAGACAAAAAAATCTTCATCTTGCATAGCAAACTGTGCCACCGGGTACATGCCAAGGCGTTGATGGGCCTGAATTGAACGGCTGTTTTGCGCCTGAATAAATAACACAGGTGCGCCCTGATGATACTGGCACATGTGGTGATAAAGGCGTTTTAGTAATCCCTTTCCCCGTTCAGCCTCACTGATACAAGCCGGGCCGTAGAGCCAACAGTGCCACCCCGGTGGCCACGCATGAAGCATCGCGTTAATCATCTCGGGTTCGTGCTGAGTGGGAATGGCGCTAAATAATACGCCGGTAATCGCCTCATCGCGCTGGGCAACCACTGTCCTGGCACCGGCGCGACGCAGCATCCCTTCAACTTTATCGGCAGGAAAATCCCCATTCAGTGTGCCGCCGCGTCCGGCCGAGTTTGCCTGAAGCAGGGCTGTAATACCGGCCAGATCGTGCAGGGTCGCCAGTCTGATAACCGAGCGGTCAGAATTCACCACAGCTTACCCCTTCGATTCGTCACGGCGGTACAAGGTCCATTCCTCGACATGTTCACCCGAAGGCAGGATACAGTAGCCCACTTCACCCGTTGGCGTTTTTACAATATCGCTTTTTCCGCCAACGGCCAGACAATGCTGTGAGGCAGGATTGGCGAGGCCTGATGTGCGGGTGAGATGATCCGGCGCACAGCCCACGACCAAAATTGATGTTAAAACCAATAAAAATTGCCGCATAACCACTCACTTTTAATCCGTCAGAAACGCCATAGTATATTCCAGACGTGGCGTGAAAACGCACTTAGCCATCGAAAAGAGGAACGACAATGTCAGACAAGCCGTTAAAAATGGTTACCTTACTGGGCAGCCTGAGAAAAGGATCGTATAACGCGATGATTGCGCATGCGCTACCGCAACTGGCACCGCAGGGCGTGGTGGTAGAAGCGCTGCCGTCAATCCGGGATATTCCACTTTATGATGCGGATATCCAGCAGGAAGCAGGCTTTCCAGATACCGTCACGGCGCTGGCTGAACAGATCCGCCATGCTGATGGCGTCATTATCGTGACCCCTGAATACAACTACTCCGTTCCTGGCGGACTGAAAAATGCCATCGACTGGTTGTCTCGCGTGCCCAATCAGCCTTAAGCCGGTAAGCCCGTGGCGATTCAAACGAGTTCAATGGGGGCTATCGGTGGCGCACGCTGTCAGTATCATCTGCGGCAGATTTTGGTTTTTCTGGATGCGATGGTGTTAAACAAACCGGAATTCATGGGGGGCGTTATCCAGAATAAAGTGGATGAGCAGGCCGGAGAGGTGATTGAACAGGGTACAACAGAGCATCTGGCTAAGCAGTTAGCGGCATTTAGCGACTTCATTCGAAAGGTGAGCTGACAAACCGCCGCTGAGTGATAAGAACCACGCCTGTAACAGGCGTGGTTCCTGAATTGGCTCTTAACGCAGTAATGACAGCATCGTCTGTGGCACCTGGTTGGCCTGCGCCAGTACCGAGGAACCTGCCTGCTGGAGGATCTGAGCACGTGACATATTCGACACTTCCGTCGCGTAGTCCGCATCCTGAATACGGCTGCGGGCAGCAGTCAGGTTGGTGACGGTGTTGTTCAGGTTGCTGATGGTGGACTCAAAACGGTTCTGAGACGCACCCAACAGGCTACGCTGACTGTCAACGGCTTTAATCGCTTTGTCAATATCTGCCAGCGGTGTGCTGCCAGATGCTGTACCGCCCGATCCACCGGTAACGGCACCTTTCAGTACGTCAAAGCCGATAGCCGCGGTGCTGCGGGCTGTACCATTCACTGTCTGACCGGTTGTTGAACTGGTATTTTGCACGTTACCAGAAGAGGCGTTACCTGCTGCGGCCAGGTCAAAACTGTCACTTGAACTGATGGTAATTCCGATCGTTTGGCCATCCTGCGCACCAACCTGGAAGTTGTAGGTGGTGCTGCCTGAACCGGTGTTCAGTACTTTGAGTCCGTTAAAGTCGGTCTGCTTGGTATCGCGGTCAATTTCCTGCATGCGCTGGTTAACTTCAGCCTGAATCGAATCGATATCCGAAGCAGAGTTGGAGCTGTTCTGCGCCTGAACGGTCAGATCGCGGACGCGCTGCAGGTTGTTGTTTATCTCATCCAGCGCACCTTCCGCTGTCTGAGACAATGAAATACCGTCGTTCGCGTTACGCGCAGCAACGGTCAGACCGTTGATGTTTGACGTAAAACGGTTAGCAATCGCTTCACCCGCGGCATCATCTTTTGCGCTGTTAATACGCAGGCCCGATGACAGACGTTCAATAGCGGTACCCAGAGAAGACTGAGACTTATCCAGGTTATTCTGAGTGATGAGCGACAGAACGTTAGTGTTAATCACTGACATGATAAATTCCTTCTAAGGAGAACGTATGATTTACGCATTATTATTATCGAAACGAAACCACAGAACTTTAATTAAAAATCGCCAGATAAGATTAATTCGTGAATAGCAGAAGTGCCGTTTTAAGCGAAAGGAAACGCCTGCGGTATCCTTGTAAAAAAGAATTATTGCCACACATCAAATACAACCAAATTACTTAATTCCTTAACCTTAAAAACTTTTTGTTACAGCATTTAATATTAAATAGCACGGATAATTAAATATCAGAAAAAGTCCCTGATGCCAGACGGTTGCCTTATTTTCTTCCTGCTTATGCATTGATAAGAAAACCTGTATTAAATCTGTCTAAAAAAGCCCGCCAAGATATATCATTACTTCCGTGTAACGCTTTGAAATAATGAAAGTTATGCGAAAATCGTTTTACGTCCTGGCGCAACGTGGTCAGAGAGGATGAGTGGTATTGCATTGCAAAGCAAGTGGGCAGGGTAGCACGGCCCAATCACTGCTGCTGGTTTCACAGAAACGGGAGAAATTAATCTAAACCTGTATTACGTATGAATCAGATCTGAAAGAGAGTGGTAAAGCGTTGCCGCTATCCAGAAACAGTAAAGCAGAACGATGAAGGGAAGATAATGACCAGACAGATATCTTTTACAAGATATCTGTCTGCAGAGTAATAAGATAAGGCGGTTATTACATTTTTGCGAATTGTGCAGCCAGATAGTTACCGGTCTGCGTCATAGAAGAAACCAGCGTACTCAGATTGGTAAATTCCGTTTTATACTGCGCCATAATCGTGGTGATTTGGTCGTTAACAGTATTGTATTGATCTGAGAGCTGCTTCAACGACGTATTAATCCCTGTTGTGGCGTTCGAAACGGTACCATTACTCGCCAGCATTTGGTTGAGATTATTCGTCACCTCTGTCGCAAAGCCGGTTGTCTTTCCATCGCCGGTCAGAAACGCTAAAACATCGGCGGGCTGATTCGTCAGCGCATTATTCAGTTTCGTACTGTCCACGGTCAGATCACCTTTATCATCCTGTGTAATGCCCAGTTGAGACAGCTCCTGAATATTACCCGACTGAGGATCAGAAAACTGACTGCGCAGGCTGGTCTGAATATTCATTAACGTGTTATCACCGAGCAGATCGCCATTGTCAGCACTCTGCGCCTGTCCGGCTTGTACAGGCGTATAGTTTGTTTGATCGGCAATGGTCTTTTGCAGCGAATTATACGCATCCACATACGTCTGAATTGCTGTCGACATCGGCGATGTATCTGACGCGATGGATAACGTTTCCGGCGAGCCGGTATTCACTTTATTTAAATTCAGGGTTACACCTTCCGGTGCATCCGTCACAATGTTGCTGCTGCGGGTAATTGATAAACCATTCACTTTTATCTGCGCATCCTGAGCGGCAACCTGTTCTGTCATACCATTATTACTGCCACCACTGCTGTAATTGACATACTGTGCCAACGTTGAGTCGTTGGTACTGACGGTCATTTCATTCGCCGTCCCGCTGTCACGTGCGGTCAGGGACAAATAATAGGTATTGTCGTTCGCCATAATAACGCTGGCGTTTACGCTGCCCTGTTGCTGGTTAATCGCGTCACGAATAGCAGTCAGGCTTGTCTGGTTCTGGTTTAATGTCACGGTCAGCGGGGATTTCTGTCCAGGCTGGCTGATCGTGATCGTGCGGGAAGCCATGCTGCTGTCGCCAAGCTGCGCTGTTTCACTACTGGCTGATTTGGAGAGCAGTGACTGTGATGCGGCCAACTGATCCACTTCAACGGAATAGTTTCCGGCAGCGGCATTGCTGGCAAGCGTGGCGGTAAACGCCGTATTCGTACTGGTGACCTTCGTGGTCGCTATGCTTGATGCGTTTTGCAAAGCCGCAGCGGCTGTCTGCAATTTTGACATTGAACTTTGTACCACGCCCCAGGCTGTCAGTTGCGCATTGTATGACGCCTGCTGTGTGGTAATTGGAGTCAACTGCGCTTCTTCAGCTGACTGTAAATTATCATATAACGTGTTGAGGTCGAGGTTAGTACCAGCGCCAAGTGAGCTTATGCTTGCCATTTTCTTGTCCTGATGAAGTGACACCAGACATGAAGATACAACGCATTAATCAGGCATTTTTCTGATTTTGCGCGTCGTTGCAAATCGGTTTATGGTCATTTCATGACCATCAATTTTTCGTTAAGCTGGTAAAAAAATGTTAACAGCAAAACAGATTGTCATTTTTTTCAGGTCTTTTTATTGAGTGTATTCGTAAACGGACAAATTAATCCTTTGCTTATCATGAAATTAAATTGCAGTTGTGTTGACGGTGTCGCTAAACCTGTGCATTTTGACGAGACAAGTACGGTCGTGCAGCTGAAACCTGCTGTGAATAAAACCCCCTGGCGTGACCAGAAGGAAATAGGGCGCTAACTCAAATTATTTCTTATTAAAAAATCATTAAATCCTAATCGATGCATTTGCCTTTTATCTTTCTTTTAGCCCTAAAGTTTTTATTTTTACGGTACTGCGCACTCAACAAAAAAGAATTTTAAAAATCGTTAACGCTTACGTTTGAAATAATTATTTACATCCCCCTGGTGAGGATAAATTGAGGGGACGGTTTCAGATAAGGTAGCACAACGATCTTGTCAGACGTCGTCAACGCCTGTCAGCTGTGGTTCTGGTTGGTGAAAAATCACTGCCACATTGCCCATGTATATTAGCAGGACCAGCCTTTACTGAAGACGGGCTTGATCCGGTAAAAGCCATGTCAGCGCGCGGTGTCATCAATAACTGTTATTTGTCAGCGCATTGAAGGTTGCTCAACAATGGGGAAGTCTGTGATACATTGCCGCTCTGCCAGCGCGGCAATGATGCAGGCCTGGGCTTAACCGATACGGACTATCTTTCATGAAACGACACGATATTAACTCTTCTTTATTTCGCAGCGCAGGATTCGATCCCACTTCGGGTGTGCTCGAGCTTGAATATCGCAACGGAAGTTGCCGGCGCTGGCTGGCCGTTCCTGCCCGGGTTTACCAGGGATTTTGTGCCGCGGTGGATCCCGATAGCTTTTTCCGCGAAAGCATTGATAACCGTTACTTTTCTATGCATCACAAACGGGATTCACAGTAACGGACACGCAGAAAAGGCCGCGCTGAGTCTGGAGGGTTGTGCGAAATCCCGCAGCCATATTCAGGTGCGGCTTGAGTAGGGCCGGGCAGGGGTTTTCACGTCGGATAAATCAGGCGGCGCTACAGCGCTAAAAACATGCCTGAGCGGGCTGTTTGTCATTCGATAACGGCCATGCGCTGTTCGCATGGCCTGTCTGTTATCAGCGCGGTTACATCATTTGCGGTTGGCGAATCGCATTACCTTTCTCGAAGCGTGAGAGCCGGTAGGGCGTCAGGTCCGTATAAACGGGCTTATTCGTTAACATCTGTGCACACATCAGTCCCGCACCGGGTCCGATGGCAAAACCGTGGCCACTAAAGCCTGAGGCAATAAACATGCCGGGGAGCTGGCTCACCTGATCAATCACCGGCACCAAATCCGGTGTGGTATCAATCCAGCCGGCCCAGGCATAATCGACTTTGATGCCCTCCAGTTCGGGGAAGACGCGAATCAACTCGGCCAGGCCATCGTGAATGATGCGCTTGTCCGGCGTGGGATCAAGCACCCGGATCTTTTCAAACGGCGAGGGCCTGTCGGGCGACCAGCTTCCAGACGCTTCAGGACCAGAAAAGAATGAACCGTTCAGGCGGATTTTCAGTTTTTTAGCGACCTTGCTGCGGAACATGGGATAAAACTTCGCAGCATAACGGATGTTCTGCGGTGCTAAATCAATCTGGCCAAGGCCCGGAACGGCAACGGTGTAACTGCCGTCCAGACGGCGGCGAAGGCAGAGATTAGGCGTGCTCAGACAGCCTTTGACGACCTCAGGAGCGGCGGTTGTTTTAAATACCGTACCCAGAATATTGGCGGCAGGGAGTTCTACGCCATATTGTCTGCAGAAACGCGAACTCCACGCACCGCCGCAGCAAATTACCCGGCTGGCTTTAACCAGTCCGCGTTCTGTCCAGACGCCAGAAACACGGCCCGCGCTGATATCCAGTGCGCGCACCGCGCAATGCTGAAAAATGCTGGCTCCCAGCTTTTGCGCGCCTTTCGCAATGGCCGGTACCGCCTGCGACGGTTCTGCACGACCATCTGTCGGTGACCATACACCGCCTCGCCATGGAGTTTTGTCCCCAATGCGCTCCTGTGCTTCACGCGCGGAGAGCAACTGGCTGGTAAAGCCAATCTGTTTTGCCTGCTGTCCCCATTTTTCCCAGCGCGCCAGGTCAGCTTCATTTAGCGTGCCATAGAGGATACCGCTGCGCCTGAAGCCCAAATCCATCCCGATTTCACCACTCAGCTCATCCCAGCGCTGCAGGCTTCGCATCGCCATTGGTAACTCATGTAAATCACGGTTCTGTTGACGAACCCAGCCCCAGTTTCGGCCTGACTGTTCACCGGCAATCACACCTTTCTCAAACAGCGCAACAGAAACCCCCTGTTTCGCCAGTTCATATGCCGTTGACGTCCCCACAATCCCACCGCCTATCACAACAACATCAACAGAGGTGGGGAAGACGGAACTGTCACTGACGCTATCGACCTTAATTCGCATGGGTTAACCTTGTTTCAAATATGATGTCGGGGCGGAATATGCATAATCCACAACACGCGGGCTTCAGTGTTGCTGTCGTTAAAAATGTTATGCGGAAGATGACTTTTAAACTGAAAACTGTCGCCCGCTTCGATGAAGGTCGCCTCACCATTCACCTCCAGCGTGAGACGGCCTTCCATAACTACACCTGCTTTTTCACCAATGCCTGTCAGCATTTCTTCCGAACGCGTGCGGGGAGGGATGCTGATATACATAAACTGAATATCATGTTCACCAGAAGGCGATAACATCGCCTTGGTTATGCCCTGCCTGCCAACTTCAAAATGTGGCCGCTCACGCCAGCGCCGGACATAATGTTCAGCACCGGGTCGCATCTCTTCATTTTGTTCAAGAAAAGCGGTCAGTGGGACATTCAGGACCACGCGAAGTTGCTCAAGCACCCGTACCGTGGGGTTAGCCAGATTGCGCTCAATCTGGCTGATGGCTCCCGCCGACACATTAGCCTGTTCCGCCAGTGCCTTGATGGTCATATTGCGCGACTTGCGTATCTGCTTTAGCCGTAAGCCAATCGTCATCTCGACGGCACTCAGATCCTCTGAGTGCATTAACGCTGTTTTCATCACCATGTTCCTTAAGGTTGCGTGCCTCCGTGCATCAACACGCGATTAAGGCATTCCCCACTTCGCTTTGATTTTTTGCAATGTGCCGTCGGCCTTCATTGCCGTCAGGGCAGTATTAATATCGGCAAGTAGCTTATCGTTCCCTTGTTTCACGCCAAAGGCCATAGGTGCGATATGCTCAGGCTTGTAACCGTCCACCACATGCATACCTTTGTACGCGCCAGATTTTTCCTGGTATTTCATAATCGGGTAATCGTTCATCCCCGCAGCGATACGGCCCAGGGACAGATCGCGCATCATATCTGCCGGACTGTCATACACTTTCACCTCTTTCGCGATACCGCTCTTAATCAGCGCCTGCGTATAATCGGTGCCCGCCATGGTGCCGACGATGTCGCCTTTCAGATCCTGCTGCGAGCGATAGACTTTTTTATTGTCATCACGCACGACCAGCCCCGGTCCAAACGCAGTGACTGGCTGCGAGAACGCAATACGTTTTTCGCGCTCTGGTGTGGGTGTCATCCCGGCCACAATCATATCGATTTTGCCCGCAATTACAGACTGAATCAGCGTCGAGAAAGGCACCGCGGTAAAGTTGATGTCAAGCTTCTGACGTTTGGCCACTTCCGCGGCCACGTCCGGCATGAAGCCTTCAATTTTACCGGTTTTGGTATCCAGAAACGTGGTAGGCGCGCTGGAAGGCGGAGAGCCTGCCGTCAGTGGCGCTGCCTGCGCACTGCAAGTGAGACCAAGGGCAACAGAGAATAAAGCCATGGTAACGTGCGACCGAAGAGACATCACTTACTCCTGATTGACATGTGAACAATTAATTTCACTATAATGAAATTAAATTCCTGCCTGTCAATCTTTTCTTTTCTAAAAATGTTGCGCCTCACAAATTAACATAAAACCCTTTGATTTCCCCAGTCAGTGGGCTTTCAATGCACTTTATTACACTAATAAGTTAATGCTATGACGTCATCAGATGAAAAGTTTGACAGTATTTACTGATAAACATATTCATTTAAATGAATTTGAAGCATGACACTCAACACCGGCGGGAGCGCATAATGGACTGGAGCAGCATTCATGTTTACCTTCCCTTTCTTTTGCAAGGGGCTGAAATGACGATTTATATCACGCTACTGTCCTTGCTCATCAGTACGCCGCTGGGGTTGATCTTCGCTGCCGCAAAAATGTGTCCTTTTAAAATCATTTCCTGGCCCGTCAGCGTCATCATTAATATCACTCGCGCCCTGCCGATGATTGTGGTGCTGTTCTACATCTATTTCGTTTTCCCCGATATCGGCATTACCCTGACATCCTTTCAGGCCAGCGTCATCGGTATCGCGTTTTGCTTTTCAACCTTCCTGGCCGAGATTTTTCGTTCCGGTATTGAATCGGTGGATCGTGGTCAGCTTGAGGCGGCGCGCTCTATGGGCATGAGCTTCTTTAAAGCGATGCGACGCGTCATTCTGCCTCAGGCTTTTCATGTCGCACTGCCGCCATACAGCAATACCCTGGTCATGATGCTGAAAGACTCAGCGCTGGCGTCAACGATCGCGGTTACCGAAATGACCCGCCAGGGCCAGCTTCTGGCGGCTTCAACCTTTGATAACACCACTGTGTATACGCTGGTGGCGTTGCTCTACCTGACGTTATGCATGCCGTTGCTGGCTTTTACCAGGCACCTTGAAAATCGCCAGAAAAAAGGAGCATGAGATGATTGAAATTCTTGATGTCCATAAGCGCTTTGGTGCAGTTGAAGTGCTGAAAGGGGTGAGTTTTCGCGTCGAAGAGGGCGAAGTGGTGTGCCTGGTCGGGCCTTCAGGCTCCGGGAAATCGACGGTGCTGCGCTGTATCAACGGGCTGGAAACCTATGAAAGCGGCGCCATCCGCGTGCTTGATCAGCATGTTGACAGTAAAAGCAAACGTATCAACGCGCTTCGTCGCCAGATCGGTATGGTTTTTCAACGCTTTAATCTTTTTCCTCACCGTAGCGTGCTGGAAAACGTGATGGAAGGGCCGATTTACGTCAATGGCGAGACACGCAGTAAAGCCGAAAAGATGGCCAAAGAGCTGCTGGAAAGAGTAGGGCTGGGCGACAAAGTTTCCGCCCGGCCGTCGCAGCTTTCCGGTGGTCAGCAGCAGCGCGTAGCAATTGCCCGCACGCTAGCCCTGCAGCCGAAAGCCATTCTTTTTGATGAGCCGACATCCGCGCTGGACCCAGAACTGGTCGGCGAAGTGCTGCAGGTTATGCGCAACCTGGCCCAGCAGGGAATGACCATGATCGTGGTAACGCATGAGATGCAGTTTGCAAGAGAGGTCGCCGATCGTGTGTGTTTTCTGCACAGCGGACAGATTGTAGAGCAGGGGCATGCGGATGAGGTGCTGCTGCGGCCTCAGGAAGCGCGCACGCAGGATTTCCTGCGCCGCGTACTGGGCAACACAGGCGTACAGAGTCTGATGAATACCTAATTCAAACGGCCCGTTTGATCGGGCTTCGCTAGCCATTCAGCTGAGATGAGTGGCCCTGCCTGTCACCCGACGCTGCGTCGAGCAAAATCTCTGGCAACCTTTCGCTGAGGCGTCGGTACAAACGCCCCCGCCAGGCGGATTAAGCCCGCATCTGAATGCCTTCAGTAATAATGTGCTGAAGGTTTTTTACCGTCTGGTCGAAAAACGCCGGATCGCTGAGCGTTTTACCGGTGATTGCCTCAACCTGCACGCTAAAATCGGCGTAATGCTGCGTCGTTGCCCACAGCATAAAAATCAACTGCATTGGATCGACGGGGGCAATGCGCTCATCTTTAATCCAGCCCCGAATGACATCGCATTTCTCTTCTACCAGGGTTTTCAGGCCGCCCCCCAGCTCCTGTTTCAGCAACGGCGCGCCCTGAACCATCTCCAGGCAAAAAAGACGCGAAGCCTGCGGATGATCGCGGGACACACAGAGTTTCAGGCGAATATATTCTCTAATGGCTTCCAGTGGATGCTGATCGGGCTGTAAGGCCTTTAACGGCGCCAGCCAGATATCCAGCAGTCCTTTCAGCACATCAATATAGAGCGCTTCTTTTGTCGGGAAGTAATAAAAGAGGTTAGTTTTCGAGACGTCAGCCCGTTCTGCAACCTGCTCCAGCCGGGTGCCGTGAAAGCCATAGAGTGAAAAAAATTCCAGTGCGGCGGTCATGATAGAGCCACGTTTGGCAGCAACCGCCCGCGAGCGTCGCGTTGTGGTTTTGGAACCTGGGCTAACGGATTTTTGCTCTCCGGCGGCAGCGTGCGGGTGTTCGACCAATGGCTTCACAACATCTCCTGAGACAAACAGCAAGGCGTGAATGATAACAAATGGGGGCAGGGGCGACTATCGTAACGCTCATTATTCACGCGCTCTGAAATCAACAGTTGAGCGATTTGCACCCTTTTTGCTCAATCTTGCCTGTTATCTGTGCAGTTATTTTTGAACAACGGGTCCGAAACGGACCGTTTGCTCCAGTTATCTTCCATTCAAACTTTCAACCCTTTGAAAAGGTTATTTATTTTAAAACTGGCACCTGCTTTGCAAAGACTTTTGCGTCTGGAGATTTCAGCACGGTGCAATTCGGAACCCGCAGGACGCACTCAAGCCGCGCAGAGATTTTCGTAAGCCCTTGTATTGGTACGTATTACTTTTAATCGAGGTGAGCGATGAAAATCGGTGTCTTTATTCCTATCGGCAACAACGGTTGGTTAATTTCAGAAACTGCACCGCAGTACAAACCGACCTTCGACCTGAACAAAACCATCGTGCAAAAAGCGGAGCACTATCATTTCGATTTTGCGCTTTCCATGATTAAACTGCGCGGCTTCGGTGGTAAAACCGAATTTTGGGAACACAATATGGAGTCGTTCACGCTGATGGCCGGACTGGCCGCCGTGACCTCTCGCATTCAACTTTACGCCACGGCCGCTACGCTGGTGATGCCGCCGGCGATCGTCGCGCGCATGGCCGCCACCATTGATTCCATCTCTAACGGCCGTTTCGGTGTCAACGTTGTCACCGGCTGGCAAAAACCCGAGTACGAGCAAATGGGCATGTGGCCGGGCGATGACTATTTTACCCGCCGCTATGATTACCTGACCGAATACGTGAGCGTGCTGCGCGATCTGTGGGGCACCGGCCACTGCACGCTCGACGGCGAATTCTTCAAAATGGACGACTGCCGCGTCAGTCCCCGCCCGCAAAGCGAGATGAAAGTGATCTGCGCCGGGCAAAGTGATGCAGGCATGGCGTTTTCTGCCAGACATGCCGACTTTAATTTCTGCTTCGGCAAGGGCGTCAATACACCAACGGCCTTCGCGCCAACCGCCGCCCGCATGAAAAAAGCGGCAGAGGCTGAAAACCGCGACGTATCTTCTTATGTGCTGTTCATGGTCATCGCCGATGAAACCGATGAGGCCGCGCGCGCCAAATGGGAGCTGTATAAAGCCGGGGCTGACGCCGAGGCGCTCGCGTGGCTGACCGATCAGAGCAGCAAGGACACCCAATCCGGCAGCGATACCAATGTCCGTCAGATGGCGGATCCCACCTCAGCGGTCAACATCAATATGGGCACACTGGTCGGCTCCTGGGCCAGCGTCGCCAGAATGCTCGATGAAATCGACACCGTGCCCGGCGCTGGCGGCGTCCTGCTGACCTTTGACGACTTCGTTGAGGGCATCGAAAACTTTGGCCGCTACATTCAGCCATTAATGAAAACCCGCCAGCACATCGGCATTGCGCAGAAAGAGGTCGCATAATGAACGTTGTTGAGAATCCGTCAGTGGTCCGCCGCGAACCCCACAATACCGGCGAGGAAACGGTCCTCACAGCCCGTCCTGAAGCCATCGCTTTTACCCCGCAGCAAACTGCGCTGATTGTCGTGGATATGCAAAATGCCTATGCGTCACAGGGCGGTTACCTGGATCTGGCGGGCTTTGATGTCTCTGCCACCGCGCCGGTGATCGCCAATATTAAAGTGGCGATTGCCGCCGCACGCGCGGCGGGCATCAAAGTGATTTTCTTCCAGAACGGCTGGGATAATCAGTATGTCGAAGCCGGCGGTGCGGGGTCGCCGAACTTCCATAAATCCAATGCGCTAAAAACCATGCGCAAACGCCCGGAGCTGATGGGCAAACTGCTGGCAAAAGGCGACTGGGATTACGATCTGGTCGATGAGCTTCAGCCGCAGCCGGGCGATATTGTGCTGCCCAAACCCCGTTACAGCGGCTTCTTTAATACCCAGCTCGACAGTCTGCTGCGCAGCTATGGCATTCATCATCTGGTGTTTACCGGCATCGCCACGAATGTCTGCGTGGAATCCACCCTGCGCGATGGCTTTTTCCTGGAATATTTTGGCGTCGTACTGGAAGACGCGACGCACCAGGCCGGCCCGGAATTCGCACAGAAAGCCGCGATTTATAACATTGAAACCTTTTTTGGCTGGGTCTCTAACGTGCGTCAGTTCTGTGACGCTGTTGGCTACAAAACTGAACAACACGCGGCCTGACCGCTTTTACAAAGGACAATCAACGATGCCTAAAAGCGCCATTATTCCCGCTGGCAGTGGAGTGCCACTGGCACCTTTTGTTCCGGGCACGCTCGCCGATGGCGTGGTGTACGTTTCCGGGACGCTGCCGTTTGATAAAGACAACAACGTGGTGCACGTTGGCGATGCCGCGGCACAAACCCGTCACGTTCTGGAGATCATCAAAAACGTGATTGAAACCGCAGGCGGCACAATGGAGGACGTCACCATGAATTCCATCTTTATCACCGACTGGGCCAATTACGGGGCAATCAATCAGGTCTACGCCGAGTATTTTCCCGGTGAAAAACCCGCGCGTTTCTGTATTCAGTGCGGGCTGGTGAAGCCGGATGCCCTGATTGAGATCGCAACGATTGCCCACATCGGCAAGTAATCTGTTTACCGGCATCTGTTCTGATAACCCTGAGGAAACAGCATGTATTACAAGGTATTAGGTAAAGATAATGCCGATGCAGACACGGTCGTGCTCTCTTCAGGGCTGGGCGGTTCCGGCAGTTTCTGGCAGCCGCAACTGCCTGTACTGACACAGTATTTTCGCGTCGTGATTTATGACCAGCACGGCACCGGCCTGAGTCAGGGCACCGTTCCGGCCGGTTACCGCATGGAGGATATGGCCGATGAGCTGGCGGGCATGCTCAACGGGCTGGATATCCGCCGCTGCCATCTGGTCGGTCACGCACTCGGCGGCATCGTTGGCCTGCATCTTGCACTGCGTTATCCGGCCTTACTGCAAAGTCTGGTGGTCATCAACGGATGGGCAACGCTCGACAGCCAGACGCGTCGCTGCTTTGAGGTCCGCCAGAACCTGCTGCTTAACAGCGGGGTGGATGCGTATGTTCAGGCGCAGCCCCTGTTTCTGTATCCGGGCGACTGGCTTTCTGAACATGAGGCGTTATTACAGGAAGAGCGCCAGCATCAGGTGGCGCATTTTCAGGGAATGGAAAATCTGCTGCATCGCTTACAGGCGCTGATGACGTCTGACCTGGCCGCCTCGCTCGACGGGGTGATCGCACCGACGCTGGCGCTGAGCTGTAAAGACGATTTGCTGGTGCCCTGGCAGCGCTCGGCCGATCTCGCTGCCCGTCTTCCTCTGGGGGAGCACCAGCAAATGCAGTATGGCGGTCACGCCATGAGTGTGACCGACCCCGATACGTTTAACCCGATTTTACTGGACTGGCTGCGGCGGCATGCTTTTCATGCAGCTGACATCGTGTCCGAGCCCTTTTCAACGGAGATATCATGGCCGAAGCCTTAACCGCCAGCGCCCTGGCAACCCTGTTCACTGACGCCCGCACCCATAACGGCTGGCTGGATAAACCGGTGACCCATGAACAGCTGGAAACGATTTACGCGCTGGCGCGCATGGGGCCAACATCTGCAAACTGCAGCCCGGTGCGCATTGTGTTTATCCAGAGCCAGGCGGCCAAAGAGAAACTGGCACCGGCGCTGTCCAGCGGCAATCTGAAGAAAACCCTGACTGCACCGGTGACGGCGATCATTGCCTGGGATCCTGCGTTTTATGAATTACTGCCCGAACTGTTTCCCTCCGGCGATGCGCGTTCGTGGTTCACCTCCAGCCCGCAGCTGGCGCACGATACGGCATTTCGCAACAGCAGTCTGCAGGCAGCCTATCTGATTATGGCCTGCCGCTCACTCGGACTGGACACCGGACCGATGTCTGGTTTCGACAATGCGAAAGTGGATGAAACCTTCCTGGCGCAGACGGGCTGGAAATCCAACTTTCTCATCAACATCGGTTACGGCGACAGCAGCAAACTGTATCCGCGCGCACCGCGTCTTGACTTTGACCGCGCCTGCCGCGTGCTGTAAGCACCCTGTTTCATTATGAGGACACGAGCATGCAATCCACTCTGAACGCCACACAGTCCGCAACCGCTGTTAAACAGGCTGCCGTTGAAAAGCAAGAGTTCCGCGATGCGATGGCGCACCTGGGTTCCGCCGTCAACATCATCACCACAGACGGGGCAGGTGGACGGGCCGGTTTTACCGCCTCTGCGGTATGCAGCGTGACCGATACGCCACCGACGTTGCTGGTATGCCTGAACCGCGCGGCCTCTGTTCATGCGGCGTTTACGCAAAACCAGGTGCTGTGCGTTAACACGCTCTCAGACGGTCATGCGTCGCTGTCCAATCTGTTCGGCGGAAAGACACCGATGGATGCGCGTTTCGCGGCCGCTGACTGGGCCAGCCTTGCCACCGGATCGCCGATCCTCACTGATGCGCTGGTGTCGTTTGACTGCAACATTACGCAGATCACCAGCGTCGGCACCCACGATATTTTGTTTTGTGAAGTCGTTGCTATTCAGCGCAATGACAACGGCCACGGACTGGTGTATTTCGACCGGCGCTATCATCCACTGATGCGTCAGACAGCCTGTTAACTCACTCCTCTCAACTTAGTAAGGGTCGTGCATGGCAAATACCTGGTTTCCACAATGGCGTAAAAGAGAAGGCAATCTGGATGGCGTCGTCATCGCGCCGGATGAACGGCTGCCGTCAGGCACGACGATCATTATGGGATTGCAACATACGGTAGCGATGTTTGGCGCCACGGTCCTCATGCCCTTACTGATGGGCTTTGACGCTAATATGGCCATCCTGATGTCGGGGATCGGTACCTTACTGTTCTTCCTGGTGGTAGGCGGTCGCGTACCGAGTTACCTCGGGTCCAGTGCCGCCTTCGTCGGACTGGTTATCGCGATAACCGGCTACAGTGGTCAGGGTGCGAATCCCAATATCGGTGTGGCCCTTGGCGGGATTATTGCCTGCGGCCTGCTCTATATGGTGATCGGTTTTATCGTAATGGCGGTTGGCACGCGGTGGATTGAACGTCTGATGCCGCCCGTGGTGACCGGTGCCGTGGTCATGGCGATTGGGCTAAACCTCGCGCCGATTGCGATTCACAGCGTCTCCGCCTCCTCGTTTGACAGCTGGATGGCCGTCATGACCGTGCTTTGCATCGGTTCGGTAGCCGTATTCACCCGCGGTCTGGTGCAGCGCCTGTTGCTGTTACTGGGGCTGGTGGCCGCTTATCTGATTTATATGGTCATCACCAACGGCCTTGGGCTGGGCACGCCGGTGGATTTTAGCGCGGTCGCTCAGGCACCCTGGTTTGGCGCACCAACCGTTACGACGCCAGTATTCAGCGCGCATGCCATGCTGATGATCGCGCCGGTCGCAGTAATCCTTGTCGCAGAAAATCTCGGCCATATTAAAGCGGTGGCTGGTATGACCGGTAAAAACCTTGATCCCTACATGGGCCGCGCGTTTGTCGGTGATGGACTGGCGACGATGCTGTCCGCCTCCGCAGGTGGAACGGGCGTGACAACCTATGCAGAAAACATAGGTGTTATGGCTGTCACCAAAATTTACTCCACGCCGATTTTCGTCGCCGCGGCGGTTATTGCCATTGTGCTGGGCTTCTCACCTAAATTTGGCGCACTGATCCACACCATTCCTGGCCCGGTGCTCGGCGGCGCATCCATTGTGGTATTTGGGCTGATTGCCGTGGCAGGTGCCCGCATCTGGGTACAAAACCACGTCGACCTGGGGCTGAACGGCAACCTTATCATGGTCGCGGTCACGCTGGTTTTAGGCGCAGGCAACTTTACCCTGACGCTCGGCAGCTTCAGCATGGGCGGGATCGGCACTGCGACCTTCGGGGCGATTTTGCTGAATGCATTTTTGAGCCGAAGCAAAATGGCAAGCGCACAGCCAGGGGTGAAGACGGAGGCGGTGGTGAAGGAGTAAACCGGGATCTTTTCCTCAGCCGGAGAAGCAGGAAGGGCGGAGCGGGCCGGAACGACAACCGGGTGTTTTTTACGCACCCGTAAAGCATCATTCAGGAAACAAAGAGGCTAAGCGGAAGAAAAACGCTCTGCCCGCCAGTGAAACAGGGCTGTGCTCCGTACACGGTAGCATCAGCCCAACTCCATAAGAGGTTTTCGCAAAAAAACCGTGGGTTTTCAGGCAATTTACCTTAGTCGTCACGTTGAATGCTTTCCTCATGGACATTACTGCCCACCGTTTTCCCGTTTTGATTCTCAATGCGTTACCCGTGAATGATGACTGGCGGTTCTCACTCGATCTCGCCGCGTGTGAGACAGCAACCAATATCATTCGTCATGCGCTAAACGAAGACAGTCACCGCCGGTTTACAGTGGAATTTATTGCGTCAGACATCAGCATTACGCTTCGCTTTATGGACGAGGGGAGTGTATTTCCCGCTGAACGCCTCCAGGTGGCACGTTGTGATGCTTTTTCTGACCAGACAATGACCCAGGAAAGCGGCAGAGGGCTGAAATTGATTTTGTGGTATGTGGATAAATTTCGGATCGAATACTCGGCGGGCAAAAATATTACTTTGCTGGAAAAGTCGTTGGTATGTTAGTGCCGAATGCCTGTTATGAGCGGATGTACTGGACTGATAAGCTGTTGCGCCGGGCGAACGCAGTGTCACCCTACGTATGTCCATGCTGATAACAACAGACTCAACGATACGTTCTGAGCGGCACACGCACTCAACCTATGGCATCGCAGTTCTGTGATATTTTTTGGACAGGCACTTATGCACCTGTCTCACGGCGCCCACTTAGTCGTCAGTATGTGGTGGAACCGGCAGACCCAGCGCGCTTACCAGTTCATCGATACCGAGAGGAACGTCAAACCATTTGTCGTTAGACAGAACGACGCGGCAACCTTTTGAAAATTCTTCTTCACGGACCCAGGCAATAAGCTCTTTCTGGATCATCCATGTTTTATTATTTCTGTCCCTGAGGGTCACCAGGTTAGTGGGTGAGCAGGAAACGCCGGTGGTTGTTTCTGAGGTGTGATATATGCTGGTGTCTAACATGCGGTGCTCCAGTCAAATGGCTAGCTTGAAACTTTTTTATTGTGTATGAGTAACCACGGCAGACGGACCACCAGGACGAGCTTTTTGCCGTCCCTCTGCTCTTGCCGCACAACGAGAGTTAAACCTGCACTTACATTAATCCGCTTCCTGCATTCACCTTCCTTCCTGTCGCTGAAAGGTTTCAACAGAAAGCTATCCGCATCAGAAACGCGGACAAGTGGTCAGCTAGTATATCGTCACCGTTTCGTTTTTCTTCACGGCTATCTGCTTTGGCCCGTGCAAGACCGTAAACAAAGTGGCCACTTATTCAGAAAGAGCCTGTTATCTGAGCAGACATTTTTCTCTGGGCCAGTGCGATCGTACATTCAGGGTCATAAGCAGTCTGACAAGCTGAACAACGCTTTTCGGGCGGGTCAAACCAGGCGCACGTGAAAGCAAAGTACACCTAAAAATCGTTCCTTGCTGGTGTGTATCAGCAGTGTATACTTATAACTCACACTTCGGAGGTGTACATGAAATACAGAACTAACGTCACCATTGATAAAGAAGCCTACGAGATATTTTCATCTGCGGGTTTAAACCTTTCTAAAATGGTTAACGAGCTTGTCACTACTGAGGCTCGCAGAATCCGGGCTGAACGCTGGAAAGAAGAAAACCGTGAAAGCATGAAAGCCTTCTCTGACTTTGTGGGAGAAGAGGGATCGCTTTCTGATATGTACAGGAACTGGTAGGGATGCAATTTGACGTTTACTCACACAAGAATGGTAAAAAATATCCTTATCTTGTTGAAATACAAAGCTACCTGATAGACACACCAGGCCGTTTAATGGTTGCCCCCCTTGCTCTTCCGGGCGAGTTCGTGGGTTCAGGTGAACTTTATCCTGAGGTACTGGTTAACGGCAGCAAGTACCGCGTTGTGACAACCGACATTGCATCTGTCCCGGTGAAAGCGTTAGGGGATAAAGTGGGTGATGTCAGTCAGTATGAAGCAGCAATAAAAAACGCCATTTTCAGGCTTTTTTGGGGTTTCTGACAGGTTTTCTTAACCCACCGATGCCGGTCACCGGCAATGACGGGGCGGGTCGGCCAGCTATGAATGTCGCATTCGCTGGCGGTTTTCGTTAGTCTGCCGCGAATAAACGTTCACGGCAGTAAACCTAAAACACAGCACCGCTATTCTGGCTTTCTTAAAAGGCAGGAATCACGTGATCAAGTTTGGGTCGTTCCAGAGACGAAATCCACCTTCGAATGCCAGCGTGTTGTCGCCTTTCCGGCAGTTGGGCGGAAGTGAATCGAGTTCACCTACGTTTCCGCCGCCTAAGACGACGTACTCAGGCTGTAACGCGGCGGTCAGCATCTCCACTACATCAAAAACACGCTCTTGCCATTTTTTGTTGCCCTTTTTTATCCGATAGGCTTCACCCACATAATGTTCATAGCTATTGCCCTTGCGATAAGGTAAGTGAGCAATATCCATGGGCTGAGCGACATTCTCAACGATCATCGCAGCACCTAATCCCGTGCCAAGACCGAGAAAGAGCATGCGTCCGCCCTGATAGGAACCCAGCGCCTGCATCAGGGCGTCGTTGACGATACGAACAGGGCAACCGAATGCGCCCGCATAGTCAAATCCCACCCAGCCCTCACCGAGGTTGGCGGGTTCCCGAAGCGGTTTGTTGTGGGCGACCGGACCGGGATATCCCATTGCAATCACATCGTAGGTCATGCCTTCAGCCAGGCTCTTAACCACAGCAACCATTTCAGCCGCAGACATTGTCTTTCCACTGTCTGCCTTCTTTTTCACCCCGCCAGCGCTGGAGAGGATTTTTACATGGCTTCCGCCGATGTCGATGGCCAGAACGATTTCATCTTTTTTCTTTTTAGGTTGCCGCGTCATTGATAGTGCTCCATAACTCAATCGGGATCGACCCAGCCGCCGGGGGGCGCAAAGTCTGCCATCGTATCCGGCCCCCAGGTTCCGGGCTTGTAGGAAAGGGGGACGGTTTTCTTATCCAGTACTGGCTCAACGATCTTCCAAGCCAGTTCCGCTGCGTCTTGTCGGGTAAAAAGATGACGATCGCCAGCCATCGCATCGCCTATCAGCCGCTCATAGGGCGCCATATCGCCGATGCCATCGTCAAGCGCCGTTAGCTCAACGGCCTCACCTCGCATCTTTTCGCCAGCCGCCTTGCGTCGCGCCCCAATGCCGATCGTAATATCCGGACCAAGGCGAAAGCGGATATAGTTAGCGGCCTCGTTGGCAATGTCATCGAAAAGTGTAACGGGTGGTCGCCGGAAGCGCACGATCACTTCCGTCGCATGCGCAGGCAGATTTTTTCCGGCACGGATAAAAAAGGGAACACCACTCCAGCGCCATGTCGCAATCCGGAAACGAACCGCAGCGAACGTCTCTGTCGAAGAGGAAGGGTTGACACCGGGTTCATCGGTATAGCCTGCAAACTGTCCACGAACCACATCATCGTCTGACAGGGGAGGAATGGCCTTCAGCACCTGAACTTTCTCATCAACCAGATCGTCAGACGCGCCGGAGGCGGGAGGTTCCATAGTCAGCAACAGAAGCACATTCACCAGGTGATTTTGGATCACATCGCGGAGGCAGCCAACTTCATCATAAAATTTGCCACGTCCTTTAATACCAAAGTCCTCGGCCATAGTAATCTGAACGCTTTCGATATGATCGCGATTCCATATTGGTTCGAGGAAGCTGTTGGCAAAGCGAAAATAAAGGAGATTCTGGATGGCTTCCTTCCCCAAAAAGTGATCGATACGGAAAATCGCGTCCTCATCGAAAACGTTGTGAAGCACGTTGTTCAGCTGTTTTGCCGACGCGAGATCGCGGCCGAACGGCTTTTCCACCATCAGGCGGGCACCTTTCGCGATACCTGCCTCTTGCAGACCTGTGACGACCGTTTCAAACAGCGAGGGGGGAATAGCCAGGTAATAGAGCGGGTGATGATGGTCCCCCAGCGCATCGCGCAATCCATCGAATGTTGACTGAATGCGATAATCGCCGGAAACATAGGACAGCCTGTCCGCCAGCGCAGCAAAGACTGCCTCATCGAACTCATCAACGTGTTTTTCAACCGACTCTTTTGCACGCACAATCAACTGGTCGCGCGTCCAGTCTTCAAACGCCACACCGATAATGGGCGTATTGAGCGTGTTACGCTTCACCATTGCATAGAGTGAAGGGAAGATCATTTTATAGGCAAGATCGCCCGTGACACCGAACACTACCAGTACGTCTGATCGTTGCTGCACCATCGCTGTATCCCTCCGCTTTAGCGGGTTTTTTCCAGATGGCCACCGAAGGCGTGCCGCATGGCTGAAAGAACTTTTTCAGCAAACAGTGCTTCACCACGAGAAGAGAAACGCCCGAAGAGAGCAGACGCGAGAACCGGCGCGGGAACGCCCGTTTCCACCGCTGTCTGCAGTGTCCAGCGGCCTTCACCGGAATCTGACACACGACCATCATAGTTTTTAAGGTGCGGGTCCTGCTTCAACGCCTCGGCGGTCAAATCCAGCAGCCAGGAACCGATAACCGAGCCATGTCGCCATACCTCCGCAACGGCGGGAAGATTGATGTCAAAACGGTAATATTCAGGATGGGACAGAGGCGCGGTTTCCGCATCTGCCTCTCGTTCGCCGTTTCCGGCATTGGCGGCTTTCAGTATATTCAGGCCTTCGGCATAGGCGGCCATCACACCATATTCAATGCCATTATGTACCATCTTGACGAAGTGTCCGGCGCCCACCGGCCCACAATGAAGATAGCCTCTCGGCGCTGTGCCTACGGTCGCATCTTCCTCAATGTGCTGACCGGCACCGGGCGCGAGCGACGCAAAAATCGGATCCAGACGCTTCACAGCCGCCTGCGGGCCACCGATCATAAGGGAATAGCCACGTTCCAGGCCCCACACGCCACCCGATGTACCGACGTCGATATAGTCGATCCCAAGGGGGGAAAACTCTCCAGAGAGATCGATCGCTTCACGATAAAAGGAGTTGCCCCCGTCAATGATGGCGTCGCCTTTATTCAGCTTTGATGCGAAATCCCGCGCAATCTTCGGTGTGATCGCGGCAGGCAGCATGAGCCAGACCGCGCGCGGCGCCGCCAGTTTAGCAATAAGATCGGCTGGCGACGACGCGCCGGTTGCTCCCTCTTTAACCAGTGCGTCAACGTTATCGGCGTTCACGTCGAAGACCACGCAATCATGGCCCTGTTTAAGAAGACGACGAACCATGTTTGCGCCCATACGGCCGAGTCCTACCATTCCAATCTGCATATCATTCCTCTCTGTGAATGCGCATTTGATTTTCCGGTTCATTCACAACCTGAACGGTGAAGTCGGTGTGTTCCCAGTTTTCAACATCAGGCCAGTAGAAGGTGAAGACAACGCGGGTTCCTGCGTCCTCATGCTGTAAAGGCAGGTCCACATAGTATGTGCCAAGTCCGGAAGGGATCGCCGGGCTGTCAGAGACGGTCGCCCAGTTATCTGTGCTCCAGTGCACCAGTGCGTTCGCTTCCGTTTCCAGCCTCAGTTGCTTCCCGACAGGAACAGAAGACAGGCGGTTGTTAAAGCGCCATATGCGCAAGTGCGATGCGGTTTTATTCCGGATATAGCGCTCGACGCCCTGCGGTGGCATATCGAAGACCGCGCCATCGCGGAGCGACCGCACGAGTTTAATATGCTCGGAATGCGCCCAGACAAGTGGCATGGCGCTCCCGGCTGGCTGGCCGAAGAACAGCTCCCTTTCAGGAATATCGGGCCCATCCCAGGTCTGTTCCGGTAACAACCCGCCCGGACCTGCCGACTTCTCCAGCGTGGATAAGAGCGCCTCCGCGACCTCGCGCCTGCCCGCTGCCAGCTCGTAATGCGCGCGTTCGCCCGCCAGCAAGGGCCAGGGACGTCCCTGGCCGATACCATCGAACGGCGCGCCGTCTTCGTGCTCACCATAGCCATCGCCGGTATACCGATACCATAGTGGCCCCTGAGGGAGTTCGACACGCAGACTGTGGTCGATTGCTTTTACCGTATCCACGATATGCGGGTCGTCGGCGGCGCGCAGACCAAAACGCACCAATGCCAGGGCATCCGGACTCAGCACATCGGTGGTGGACAGAATCGCCCGATCCGGCGTCTGGTTGCGGATCTCGGTTTCGCCGGATGCGCTTGCTTCATCCGTTGCGCCGGGGGGAGCGATGCGGACGTAGTGACCGGCAATACCAACTGATGCGCAAAAATCGGGCTCTCCGGCAAAGGTCCATTTTTCAATCTGCTCATTCCAGCAGTCGGCGGTTTCGCGCAGATGGTATGCAGCCACCTCATCGCCGTCTAGCGAAAGCAGGTCCGCGGCGGCAAGGAGAGCGGAGACTTCGACCGCCAGAGTAAACGGGCTGTAGCCCGCGTCTTCTTCCCAGCGATCCTCGCCGGTCGCCGGGCCGTTGGTCAAAATATAGCGGGCCGCACCGCGCAGCATGGGCATAAAGTGTTTCAGCGCTTTTTTATCGAGATGACCAAGTCGGAGCAGCATATCGGCTAGCAGAACAGGGAAGGCACACTCATCCATCTGGATACCTGACCAGTATGGTTTTCCATCGAGCCACAGGTTCTGTGGCCAGCGCCCGGAGGGCTCCTGAACGCGTCGGAGATAGTCCAGTATGGCGAGTGCTTCGTTGGCATCGCCGGCTGCCAGGAATCCCCCAGCCGTTTCGACCAGGTCACGCGGCCAGACCAGATGATAGCCTCCCAGATCGTCATCGCCCCTCGAAAATCCCCACGGAATCGTCAGGCTCGCGACAACAGCACCGGGGCAATCGGCTGCTTTATGCGAGGCCAGAACTGCGGTTGACACCCGGTATGTATTCACACCGTTCCGCTCGAGTTGATCGAGTGGAATGAGCGTGTTCTGCCATGCTTGCCAGTTGCTGATGTAGTGCTTGCGGGCTTTGTCAAAGCCTGCTTTCAGACTGGCGGTTGCCGCCGCTGCGGCTTCGGATTCTGTCTGGCCGAACCCGATTGCCAGCGTGGCTTCACGGCAGGCACTAGTGAATGCCAGCTCACCGGCAAGGGCGACATTGCCATCGTTCGCGCGCTGATACGAATTCGCGATGCGCCCGTATTTTTTCAGCTGTTGCCAGCCGTCTGACGTGCCGACAAAGCCCACGCTCATTGCCGTCCAGGGTATATCGCAGACGAGCGCTAAGTAACGAGAGCGACCCGTGGCGAAAAGCACGGGCCTGTCTTCAAATTCACTGATCCATGCGGTGTTCATTTGCCCGGC
>Ga0157363_1000054_pt1 | contig 90522 bp, 87 predicted proteins | sample AttsexASBM1_FD_111477 | JGI IMG/M metagenome (GOLD analysis project Ga0157363, IMG submission 111477) | Fungus gardens microbial communities from leaf cutter ant in Ribeirão Preto, State of São Paulo, Brazil - Atta sexdens ASBM1 | ecosystem: Host-associated > Fungi > Mycelium > Unclassified ...
CTGCTCTACCAACTGAGCTAACGACCCGAAGTGGTGGGTGATGACGGGCTCGAACCGCCGACCCCCTCCGTGTAAAGGAGATGCTCTACCAACTGAGCTAATCACCCACTTCGGTACTTCTTTCCGGTCTGGCAAAAGATGGTGGGTGATGACGGGCTCGAACCGCCGACCCCCTCCGTGTAAAGGAGATGCTCTACCAACTGAGCTAATCACCCATCTTTTACACACCGGGTACTGCTGACACTGCGGAGCCACCGTTTAGAGTGGTGGGTGATGACGGGCTCGAACCGCCGACCCCCTCCGTGTAAAGGAGATGCTCTACCAACTGAGCTAATCACCCCCGCTGTGTGGAGTCGCATTATAGGGAACGCGCGAAATGAGTCAACGCTTTTTAAAAGGAAAACGCGCGTTCGTCTTAAATTTAAACAAGATGTTGCGATTCCAGGCGAAAGCCTCCACGGGCCGTCCGCTTTTACGGCAAAGGCGGCGCGAAAGCGGGGGATTGCCGTTGAGGATTCGCCTTCTGGTGATAGAATGTTGCCCACTTTCTTCTGAATTTATCAGAGCTTCCCGACTCTGAAAGCGTAAAAAGGCAGCTGTTAATGAAAATTAAAACCCGTTTCGCACCCAGCCCGACGGGCTACCTGCACGTCGGCGGCGCTCGCACCGCGCTCTATTCCTGGCTGTTCGCCCGTAGTCACGGCGGCGAATTCGTGCTGCGTATCGAAGATACGGATCTGGAACGCTCCACTCAGCAGGCTATCGACGCGATTATGGACGGTATGAACTGGCTGAGCCTGGACTGGGATGAAGGCCCGTACTATCAGACCAAACGTTTCGATCGCTATAACGCGGTGATCGATCAGATGCTGGAAGCGGGCACGGCTTATAAATGCTACTGCTCCAAAGAGCGTCTGGAAGCGCTGCGCGAAACGCAGATGGCGAACAACGAAAAGCCGCGCTACGACGGCCGCTGCCGCGACAGCCACGAGCATCACGCCGATGATGAACCCTGCGTGGTGCGTTTCCGCAATCCACAGGAAGGCTCGGTCATTTTTGATGACCAGATCCGCGGCCTGATTGAATTCAGCAATCAGGAGCTGGACGATCTGATCATTCGCCGTACCGACGGTGCGCCGACCTACAACTTCTGCGTGGTGATTGACGACTGGGATATGGAGATCACTCACGTTATCCGTGGTGAAGACCATATCAACAACACGCCGCGCCAGATTAACATCCTGAAAGCGATTGGCGCGCAGGTACCGGTTTACGCGCACGTCTCCATGATCCTGGGCGATGACGGCAAGAAGCTCTCCAAGCGTCACGGCGCGGTGGGCGTGATGCAGTACCGCGATGATGGCTATCTGCCGGAAGCGCTGCTCAACTACCTGGTGCGTCTGGGCTGGTCGCATGGCGATCAGGAAATTTTCAGTATTGAAGAGATGAAGCAGCTGTTCGATCTGGACGCGGTCAGCAAATCCGCCAGCGCCTTTAACACCGAAAAGCTGCAGTGGCTGAATCACCATTACATCACCACGCTGGCGCCGGAATATGTGGCGACGCATCTGCAGTGGCATATCGAGCAGGAGAATATCGATACCCGCACCGGCCCTGAGCTGGCTAAGCTGGTGCGCCTGCTTGGCGAGCGCTGCAAAACGCTGAAGGAAATGGCCGCTTCCTGCCGCTATTTCTATGAAGATTTCGCGGAGTTCGATGCGGACGCGGCGAAAAAGCATCTGCGTCCTGTCGCCCGCCAGCCGCTGGAAGTGGTGCGCGATAAGCTCGCGGCCATCAGCGTATGGAACGCGGAAAACGTTCACCAGGCCATTCAGTCTACTGCTGAAGAGCTGGAAGTCGGTATGGGTAAAGTCGGTATGCCGCTGCGTGTCGCCGTTACCGGCGCGGGGCAGTCGCCGGCGCTGGACGTCACGGTGGAAGCCATCGGTCAGTCCCGCAGCGTAGCGCGTATTGAAAAAGCGCTGGCCTGGATCGCGACCCGCGAAGCTCAGGCTTAATCTTCTCCGCAAACAGAAAAGAACCGGCCCAGGCCGGTTCTTTTTTTCAACTTATGATTTCCTCGCGAAGAGCGGAAAACTACTTCTCAGCCTGAGAAATATCCAGCCGTTGCAACATGCCCTGAATCCCTTCACGTAACAACAACGCGTAAAGCTTTTCCTGCTCCTCGCTATTCATTTGCTGAATGGAAGTCATCAGCAGAGCGGGCAGGGAATTTTGCGTGACGCGATAAGTGGCAGTCGGCTCGGCGACGTGGCGGGTAGATTTTAGGAAGTTTCTTACATTCTCATCGATATGGATCATACGGGCCTTGCCGCCCTGTACGCCGGGCTTGGGCACGGTCGTCCACTGCTCTTTCTTTACCCACTTGTTGATAGTCTGACGGCTGAAACCTGTTTCCTGAGCCAGTTCTTCCGGGGTTAACCATTCCTTTTTCATTATGCAATATCCTTTTTGCGTTGATATGTAACGGACATATATTACAGGAATTTATTGTTCGAACAACTAACAGGCAATACTAATCTGACCAGATAATAAGCGGCGGGTAAAAAGCGGATTTCCCTCTGCCGTTCGGCAGAGGGAGAAGAGATTACTGCGGAGTAACAGCAGACTGAGTTTGCGGGCGATAAGCGATGTAGTAAGCGAGGCCGACAAACACCGCGCCGCCGACCGTATTGCCCAGGAATACCGCGATAAAGTTCGGCAGGTAGTCAGCCCAGGTCAGCTGGCCAGCGAAGATAGCCGCAGGCACGATAAACATGTTCGCCACCACGTGCTGGAAGCCGATAGCCACGAAGGCCATGACCGGGAACCACATACCAAAGATCTTGCCAACCATGTCCTTGCTGGCGAAAGCCATCCAGGTCGCCAGGCAGACCAGCCAGTTACAGCCGATGCCGGAGATAAAAGAGTGCAGGAAATCGGCGTGAACTTTCGCAGAGGCGATAGCGACGGTCTTTTTCAGGTAGTCGCCTTCGGTCATGCCGAGTACGTGACCAAAGAACCAGGCTACGGCGATACTGCCGATAAAGTTGGCGATCGTTACCCAGAACCAGTTACGCACTACGCTAAAACCGCTGACCTGACGGGCAAAGAACGCGATCGGCATGGTCATCATATTGCCGGTCAGCAGCTCGCCGCCGGCCAGCACGGTCAGGATAATCCCTACCGGGAACACGGCGGCGCCGAGCAGGCCGCCGAATGAACCCCAGTCGGCAGGCAGTTGGTTAATCACGTGCAGATCCAGCAAAAAGCCGGTGGCGATAAAAGCGCCGGCGATAAAGCCGAGGATCAGCAGAGTAGGGACAGAAGAACGACTTTTGGCGATACCAGCCTGAATAGCGACCGCCGCGATTTCTTTAGGTGAGTACAAGGACATAGTGGCTCTGATTCTGGTGTAGTGAAAGAAAGAATGGCCGAATCCGTCGCGTTATACGCGCGCATCCAGCGCTGAGAAGGGTTCGGCATTCGAAAACGCGGGAAGTTTTGCACGAGAATTTAACAAAAACAAGCGCAATTAAGCGTGCAATTAACGCTCTGTTTACAGGATTAAACCGCCGTGGTTGTGATTGCAGCGGGAACGTTGCCGGATTGCGTTCAGGACGCCATTTCATCGTTGGCTTAACGGCGATTAAGGCGATTTATGCTGGGGAAAAAAGCACAGGCGGCCTGTTTTTCATTGCTTTGGCCGCTTTTTCAGCGATCGATCGCAGAATGCTATTTTGCCGTTGACACCATCGGCCCGGTTTCATATTATGCCCGCCGTCAAGACGACAAAGGTTTTTCGGCTCGGGGGTATAGCTCAGCTGGGAGAGCGCTTGCATGGCATGCAAGAGGTCAGCGGTTCGATCCCGCTTATCTCCACCAAATCTTCACCAGACGATTTGGCCGCGAAAAACCGATTTTTTGTTGTGGGGGTATAGCTCAGCTGGGAGAGCGCTTGCATGGCATGCAAGAGGTCAGCGGTTCGATCCCGCTTATCTCCACCAACTCTTTTCCCGTTCCGCCCTTCTGTTCACTTACCTTGTTTGCGCTGCATAATCTGTTCACTCACTTTCTTTGCACTACCTCATCCCGATCGCTTTTTGCCTGCGTTGCCGATAGCCAGCAGCCCCTCGGCAACGGAGTAAACTTTACTCGTCGCTGACGTTAAATTCGCCGCTGGCGATTAAAAAATCGATCAGCGCGGTCAGTTTTTGCAGGTCGGCGAGAGCGATATTGTGGAACAGCGCAATGCGTAACTGATTGCGACCCAGCGCGCGATAGCCCTCAATGCCGTATGCCAGCTGCTGCTCGTCCAGATAGCGCGTCAGCTTATCCACGCTGATAGCTTCCGCGACGTCGATTGCGGCGACCGTGGTTGAGCGCGCCGCAGGATCGGCGACAAAAGCGGAAAGATAAGGTTTTTCCTGCGCCCACTGATAAAGCCACTTCGCCTTCTCTGCGGCCTGACGCTCTACTTCCGCAAAGCCGATGGCATTCATTCGTTCAGCCTGGCGCGCGAACAAAAACAGCGTGACTACCGCAGGCGTATTATAGGTCTGCTGCTGCTCGCTGTTGCTCAGCGCCAGTCGCCAGTCGGCGAACACCGGAATATAGCGATCCAGCGCGGCGATCTCGGCAACGCGCGCTTTCGCTTTTGGCGAGAGAATGGCGACAAACAGGCCGCCTTCGCTGGCGAACACCTTCTGCGGCGAGAAGAAAAAAACATCCACGCGCGACAGGTCGCAGGCGATTTGCCCGGCGCCGCTGGTGGCGTCCACCGCCAACAGGCAGGTATCGTCCACTTCCGGCAGGTTGATGTTCATCACGCCGGTCGAAGTTTCATTCAGCGTGCAGGCGACCACGTCAAACCCTTCGGTTAAAAAGGTCTGATTGGCCTGGCCATACCCGACCGTGGTTTTTTCCGCCTCAATCCAGGGAATGCGATCGGAGGCCTTAAACCATTTGTCTGAGAACTCGCCGCAGACGTGGTGCGCGATGCGCTGCCTGACCATACCGAGCCCGATCATATCGAACAACATGGTTGCGCCGCCGTTACCGAGCACGATGCTGTAATCTTCCGGCACCGACAAATAATCCCGCAGGTGCTGCTGGATCTGTCGGCAAAGCGCGCGTACCGGCTCTTTACGATGGCTGGTGCCCAACAGATGCGGGCCTATTTCCTGCAGGCGACTTAAATCCTCCAGCTGGATAAGGGAAGGGCCGCAGCCGAAACGCGGATCGGACGGAATCAAATCTTGCGGAAGGGAAAGAGACACGGATTGCTCCTGAAGGGCCGCAGCGGCGGCATTGCGTTGAAAAATTACTATAAACCCGTTGGTAAAAGCAGCGCTATTGATTTTGCGGGGGAAAAAGCAAGGTTAATCTGAAAGATGCGGTTAAAAAGGCGAAGATTTACGCTTCGCCAGAAAAGGATTAAAGCGAGGCGGCGAATTCCAGCATTAGCCCGGCCAGCTTTTGCGGCGTTTGCAGCGGCATCAAATGGCCGGCGCCCGCGATGACCTCAAGGCGACCGCGAGGCAGATGCGCAAGCGTCAGCCGCTGCTGATCCTGCGGCGAAGGCACCTGATCGTCAACAGAACCGGCGATCAGCAGCGCAGGCACGTCAACCTTGCCAATCCGCGCAGACCAATCTTCCCGACTGCCTGCTTCGGGCCACGCGCGCCACGCGTCAAGATTTGCGCGTTGAGCGTCGCGGATAGCGATTTCACGTACCACATCGGGCAAACGCTCGCTGGCTGCCGTATCAACAAACTGCCCGGCTTCTTCCCGGCTGCCGCTGTAGTTTATCTGGCTTTGACGATCTTCATCGCTCATCGGCTGTGGGCCAGGCGGCGAGGGCGCCACCAGAATCAGCCCTCGCAGATAGTCCGGCTGGCGCGACGCCAGCGCCAGCGCGACTTTGCCGGTCATCGAGTGGCCGACCAGAATGCAGTTGCTCAGCCGTAAATCACGAATGCTCTGGTCAAAGCGGGTCGCCATCGCCTCCACATCGTAGCCGTCCACCCCGGCAGCCGCGCCAAAGCCCGGCGTATCCAGCGTCACGCAGCGATGCTGCTCATCCAGCCAGCTGATGGTCGGATACCAGGTATGGCCGGAGCCGCCAAGATAATGCAGCAGCACGAAAACCGGGGCGTCGTTCTCTTTACCGTGTTGGGAATAAGGCAGCATCATGACTCCTGACGTAATTGATCTTTCACGTCGCCGAGAAGAGCGATCGTCTGCTCATTGTAGCCGCGCTGACGCAGCGGATTATTCACTTCGGCTTCCAGATCGGGAACATAGCCCACGAGAATTTCTCCCGGCGAGTTAAAGGTGACCTGGCCCAGCGCTGCGGGCAGCAGCAGCGTTTCCGCTTTTCCCAGCGTCCAGCTTTCGCCAGCCGCCTCAATCTGTAGCGGTTCGCCCAGGTTAGAGATAATGCGCGCGCGCCCGAAGCTGTAGTCATAAGTGTCGGTCAGGCGCCAGCGCTCCAGCGCGAAATAAGGCCCGGCGCAGCAGAAGAGTCGGTTAACCTGCGCGTTCTCTTCCAGCGTTAATCCCTGATGCGGCCGTGTGGTCAGCTCAGGGCGCAGCTCCGCCAGCAGCGCGTCAATGTTCTTTTCCCGCTCCTGAGGCGGAATCGCGCTGCCATCTTCCATTCGCCACGGCATCGCGTGCTGTTGGATATTGGAGGTCTGCTCAATTTCATAAATCAGCGTGTCCGGCCCGAAAGAGTGCAGCATCCCGCCAGGAATATAAAAGGTATCGCCGGTGTTAACCGGATGGCGCACCATCACCTCGTCATAGTTTTCGGCAAGCAGCGCAGCGCGCACCTGCTGCTGGCTGACGCCAGGCTTGATGCCTGCCAGGCAGGTAGCGCCGGGCGCGGCCCACAGAATATGCCAGGCCTCGCTTTTGCCGTTGGGCTGCTGCTCCAGGCGCTGCGCGGCTTCATCATCGGCGTGCAGGTGCACCGGCAGCATACCGGAGCCGTCAATAAATTTACTCAGCAGCGGAAAATGCGGGCCGCGCCAGCCGGGCGCTACCAGCTCGTCGGGAAAGCGTTCGGTCAGCTCGTGCAGGCTCATCCCGGCGTAGTCGCCGTTTTTAACCGTGGCGCGCATACCTTCCACATCGCTGACTTCCCAGGTTTCCGCAATGCGGCCGTCGGGCAAATCGGCTTTTTCCAACCGGGTTTTAATCAGGTCGCCGCCAAACACGTGCGTGGCGATCGGCAGCGTCAGCCGTAGGGGAGAAGCTTTCATTTTCGCTCCTTAAAACAGAATCGTAGCCTGAACAGCAGGCGTGAGAAAACCGCCCGCGTAACAGGTCTAAAAGAACGGATAAGAAGGCTATGGAGCCGAAGCCCCATAGCGCTGGCGATCAGATGATGGCGACGCCGCCGGTAACGGCAATAGTGGCGCCGGAGATGTAGCTGGCTTCGTCGCTGGCCAGCATCACATAGGCCGCTGCCAGCTCGGCAGGCTGACCTGCACGCTGCATCGGCACTTCGCTGCCGAAGTTTTTAACCTGCTCGGTTGGCATGGTCGTTGGGATCAGAGACGTCCAGATTGGGCCAGGTGCGACCACGTTGGAACGGATGCCTTTCTCCGCCAGCAGCGCCGACAGGCCGCCGGAGAAGTTAACGATCGCCGCTTTCGTGGCGGAATAGGCAAGCAGTTTCGGCTTGGGCTGATCCGCGTTGATCGAGGCGGTATTGATAATAGAGCCGCCCGCAGGCATATGCGGCACGGCCGCTTTGCAGATGCGGAACATAGCGTAAATATTGGTTTTCATCGTGCGGTCAAACTCGTCGTCGTCGATCTCGTCCAGCGACTCGCGGGTCATCTGGAAAGCGGCGTTATTGACCACGATATTGATTTCGCCAAAAGCTTCCACCGCTTTAGCTACGATAGCTTTACACTGTTCGGCTTCGGTCACGTCTCCGGCAACCAGCACCGCTTTACGGCCCGCTTCTTCGATCAGGCGCGCGGTTTCTTTCGCGTCTTCATGCTCGTCCAGATAGGAGATCAGCACGTCCGCGCCTTCACGGGCATAGGCGATAGCGACGGCGCGGCCAATGCCCGAGTCGCCGCCGGTGATAATGGCTTTTTTGCCCTGCAGGCGGCCTGAGCCCTGATAGCTGGCTTCGCCATGATCGGGGACGGGCTGCATTGCGTTAGTTGCGCCTGGCCATGTTTGCTGTTGTTCTGGCAGTGGAGGTTGGGGGCGATTTGTCGTCGACATAAGCTCTCCTCTTGATACCAGCAAAAATGCCGGTGGTTAATGGATTGCACCGTGTCGGAAACAGAGTGTCTGACGACAACGGCGTGAATAATAATGAGTTTTACAACGGATTCGGTGATTTTTAACCGTTAAGGAATAAGCATAGTTAAAAAAAACGAAAGTGCTAAACCGATTCGGCGAACGAGGGAACCGCGCGGAAAGAAGCGGGAACAGGCCGCGTTGAAGCGGCCTCAGGCGATCAGGATTGTGACGTCAGAACGTTAAAACCGTGAGTGCCGTCGCGCTCAAGCTGGGCGATCAGGCCATATTCCCAGTCCAGATAAGCCTGCATCACGGCGGCTGAATTGTCGGTGCCTTCATAAGGGCGACGATAGCGATCGTTGCGGGGCTGCAGCAGCCGCGTTTCGCCCTGTTCCACTGGCAGCCCGGCCGCTCGCCAGGCCGCGTTGCCGCCTTTCAGCACCGTGATCGGGCAGGGCGTCAGCGTGGAAAGCTCTTCGACAGCATAGCGGGCCAGCAGGCTGCTGCCGCAGGTCACCACGTAACGCTTCGCTGCCGGCAGCGAAGCGCTGCCCATCAGCGTCAGCAAAGAACGCTGCAGCCAGGCCGCGCCGGGAATATGGCTGGCGACATAATTAGCGCTGGTGGTGAAATCCAGCACCAGGGTATCGCCTGCTTCCAGCCAGGCGGCCAGCTGCTCAGGCGTGGTTTCCGGCAGAGCGGGAAGAGAGGGAACGACGGGTTTCCAGTCGCCGCGTTCGGTCAGATCCGCCGCGTTAAGCTCGTCCAGTACCGCGACATCCCAGCCCATCTGCGCCAGCCAGGAAGCGCTCATATCGGCGCGAACGCTCTTCTCATCGGCCACCACGATCAGCGCGCCGCGCACGCTGGCGTAATGATCGGTTTCCTGCACCAGCTGACCGCCCGGAACGTGGCGGGCGCCCGGCAAATGACCGGCCGCATACTCTTCGGCGTCGCGCACGTCGAACAGATAAATTGTGCGCCGATCCTGCGCTTGTAAAGCGGCCAGCCCGGCAAGCGTAAGGCGTTGCACGCCAGCGCGATCGGCAACCTCTCTGGCAGCACGCGCCGCCTGTAGCTGCGCGGTTTCGCTTGTCTCGCCGTAGCGACGGTTCTGCTGATGCGCCAGCGTCAATCCGGCCAGCGTCCAGCCGATGGTGCCGTTCCTCAGCGCATACACCGGGTTGCGGACGCCCGCGTTAACCAGCGACTGCGTGCCGATAATGCTGCGCGTACGGCCCGCGCAGTTGACGATAATTTTTGTCTCCGGCGAGGGCACCAGATCTCTGGCCCGCAGCACCAGCTCCGCGCCCGGCACGCTGATGCCGCCGGGAATACTCATGGTCTGATATTCATCAAAGCGGCGGCTGTCCAGCACCACTACCGGCTCGCCGCTCTGCAGCAGCGCATTGACCTCCTGCGCGGCGAGCGAAGGCGTATGGGCCAGGCTTTCCACCAGCTCGCCAAAGGCTTTGCCCGGAGAGTTAACGTCGATAAAAAGTTCGCCGCCCGCTTCGCGCCAACCCTGCAGGCCGCCGGCCAGCAGCGCCACGTTACGGTAACCCAGCGCAATCAGGCGCTCGGCGGCGATCTGCGCCAGGCCTTCACCGTTGTCATAGAGCGTCACTGGCGTTGTCAGGCGGGGGACGCGGTTCAGGATTTCCAGCTCCAGCTTCGATAACGGCACATTGGCGGCAAAGAGTGGATGACCTTCGGCGTAATACGCCTCTTCCCGCACATCCAGCAGCGCGATCTCCTGGCGCTGCAGCAGAGCATAACGAATATCGCTGTAGTGCCGTAAAGGCAGTGCGTTTTTAGCCATGTGAAAGATCCCAAATATTCGGTAAAAAAGCGTTGTTATAACCGGAGATAAACGGCTTTTCGCTGCCGTCTTCCGCATAAACGGCGCGTTTCACCGCGCCGATATTGCCGCCGTAAACGTGAATGCTGATCGAGGTACGATCGGTAAAAGCGTTGCTGACGCGATGAATGTCGCCAACCTCAGGCGAAACGGCTTCCACATCGCCGGGATCGAGACGAACCGGCTCGCCCGCGGCGAAAAGCGCGCCCCGTGCGTCCCGCTCAAAATTCTGCGAAACCTCCGCGCCGCGTAACATGCCGATCAATCCCCAGACCCGATGATCGTGCACCGGCGTCGACTGACCTGGCCCCCAGACAAAGCTCACCACCGAAAAGCGCTGCTGCGCGTCGGCGTGCAGCAAATATTGCTGATAGCGCTGCGGGTTGGGCTGCGTAAAGGGCTCGGCAAGCCAGTCGTCATGGCGGATCAGCTCTTTTAGCAGCTCACCGCCCTGTTGCAGGATCTTCTGCTCTGCGGGATTCGCCTCCAGCAGCTCAGCCAGGCCAGCGACAAAGGCGCGCAGACGATGATGTTGCGGTTTACTCATGGGCTGACTCCTGCTTAGCGACGGATAGCGAGCTGGCGCTCTGCTGCGCGGCTTCGGCTACCTGATTAGCCTGGTCTGCCAGCTGATAATCAAAAGCCTGGCGGACATCCACCGCTTTCGGCAGCACCCGATAGCGATAGAAAAAATCGGCAGACTGCTGCAGCGTCGCCGCCAGCGCAGGCGTAAAGCTCACCGGGCGGATCTGCGCGTCGGCGATCCAGCGTTGGGTAATGGTTTGCGGCATTCCCAGCGATTTGCTCAGCGCGGCGGCGAACTCAGCCGGATGCTGAGCGGCCCAGAGCTGCGCTCTGGCCAGCCGAGCCTGCAGATCGGCGATAGCCTGACGTTTGGCGGGATCGTTCAACGCCTCTTCACGGGCAAGGGCGTAAGAGTAGCCGGAGAGAATACCTTTGCCGCCGCCCTGAGGCACCAGCACTGCTTTATCCACGACCAGAGCCGAAGAGACATAGGGTTCCCAGGTCGCCCAGGCGTCAACCGCATGGCTGGCCAGCGCGGCGCGACCGTCGACCGGGCCGAGAAAGCGCAGCGTGACGTCGTCAGGCTTCAGTCCGGCGCGCTCAAGCAGTCCCAGCACCAGATAGTGGCCCCAGCCGCCGCGATTGACGGCAATCTTTTTGCCTTTTAACGCTTTCAGGCTGTGGATATTGCTGTCTGCTCGCGTCAGCAGCGCGATGCTGTCGGGATTGTTCTGCCAGGCGCCGACGGCTTTCACCGGCGCGCCAGCGGCGTAAACAAACAGAAAGGGCAGATCGCCGGTAAAGCCAACGTCCAGCGCGCCGGCGTTCAGCGCTTCCTGCACCGGCGCGCCTGATTCAAACGAGGTGAGTTTTAAATCGTAAGGCAAATTCTTCAGCTCGCCGGACTCGCGCAGGGAGATAAAGCGATCTCCCTTAACGTCGCCCAGGCGTAGCGTCACTTTCTCTGCGGTGGCGGCGGTAGCCATAATCGACAGCAGGATGGCGGCGACCAGACGCATCAGGCGCTCCTTGCGATACGGCGCGCCGCGACTTTTTCGCGCGTCAGCGGGATCAGCTCTTTGCCATACTCCAGCGCGTCGTTCAGCGGATCGAATCCGCGGATCAGCACGCTTTCAATGCCCAGATTGTAGTAATCCAGCAGCGCGTCGGAAACCTGATCCGGCGTGCCGACCAGCGAGGTGGAGTTATAGCCGCCGCCAACCAGCTTTGCGATGCCGGTCCATAAATTTTTATCCAGCCGATCGCCTTCATTGGCGGCGGCGAACAGGCGTTCTGCACCGACGCTCTGCGGCTTGGGCAGGCCGAAATCGTGCCCGGAAGCGAGCAGCTTTTTGCGGGCCGTTTCGCGAATATATTCCGCTTTTTCCCAGGCCTCTTTCTCCGTCGCGGCGATAATAGGGCGGAAAGAGATATTAAAGCCGATCTCTCTGCCGTGGCGCGCGGCGGCGCTACGTACGGTGCGCACGGTTTCGGCTGCGCCGGCCAGCGGCTCGCCCCACAGCGCGAAAACATCGGCGTGCTTAGCCGCAACGCTAATCGCCTCTGACGAAGAGCCGCCAAAATAGATCGGCAGCTGCGGCTGCACCGGCTTCACGGCGGAAAAAGCCTGCTCCGCCTGGTAGATGTCGCCATGATGATCGAAAGGTTCCTCGGCGGTCAGGCTGTTTCTCAGCACCTGTAAAAACTCGTCGGTGCGCGCATAGCGCTCGGCTTTGTTGAGAAAATCGCCGTCGCGGCGCTGCTCGGCATCGTTGCCGCCGCTGATGATATGCACCGCCAGGCGACCCTCCGTCAGCTGATCCAGCGTCGCCAGCTTGCGCGCGGCCAGCGTCGGCGAGACAAAGCCGGGACGGTGCGCCAGCAGAAACTTCACTTTTGAGGTATGCGCCGCCGCGTGAGCCGTCACCAGAAAGCCGTCGGGTTGATCGGACCAGTAGCCCACCAGAACACGATCGAAGCCCGCCTCTTCATGGGCGCGGGCGAAGTCGGCGATATACTGCTTGTTAAACAGCGGGCCGCTGGGCGGAATGATTTCCGAGGCCAGGCGATGGCCGATCATGCCAAGAAACTGAATGCTCATGCTGAGTTCTCCGAAGTAAGGGCCTGAACAGGGCGCAGGAGAAAACCCTACTTTCAGAGACGTAAGCTGTGAAATTCCTATATCTGCTGAGCAAAGCTGAAAAACAGCTATGGCGGAAAAGATGTCTGGCGTAAATAGCGCGGCGCGGATTTCAGGCTGCTGGCGAGACGACAGGCATAAAAAAAGCGAACCCGAAGGTTCGCCTTTATTCTGCTGTGCGGAAGAGGGAGGTTAACCCAGCACCAGTCCCGCGATGGAAGCGGAGAGCACGCTGACCAGCGTTGAACCGTACAGCAGTTTCAGACCAAAGCGCGAAACCACGTTGCCCTGTTCTTCGTGCAGACCTTTGATAGCGCCCGCCACGATGCCGATAGAGGAGAAGTTGGCAAAGGAGACCAGGAACACCGAGAGAATGCCTTCGCCGCGCGGCGACAGCGTTCCGGCGATTTTCTGCAGATCGATCATCGCGACGAACTCATTGGAAACCAGCTTGGTCGCCATGATACTGCCGACCTGCAGCGCTTCGCCGGACGGTACGCCCATCATCCAGGCAAACGGATAGAACACGTAGCCCAGCACGCTCTGGAAGCTGATACCGAAAACGGTGTTAAACAGCGCGTTCACGGCGGAGATCAGCGCGATAAAACCAATCAGCATCGCGGCGACAATTACCGCCACTTTGAAACCGGCAAGGATATATTCGCCCAGCATTTCAAAGAAGCTCTGCCCCTGGTGCAGATCGTTCAGCTTCAGCTCTTCTTCCTGTTCAACGCGGTAAGGGTTAAGCAGCGAGAGCACGATAAAGGTGCTGAACATATTCAGCACCAGCGCGGCCACCACGTATTTGGGCTGCAGCATGGTCATATAGGCGCCGACAATAGACATGGAAACGGTCGACATCGCGGTAGCGGCCATGGTGTACATGCGGCGCTGCGACATTTTGCCGAGGATATCTTTATAGGCGATAAAGTTTTCTGACTGTCCCAAAATCAGCGAGCTTACCGCGTTAAAAGACTCCAGCTTGCCCATGCCGTTGACTTTCGACAGCACGGTGCCGATCGCCCGGATCACCACCGGCAGAATGCGGAAGTGCTGCAGGATGCCGATCAGCGCGGAGATAAAGACGATAGGGCAGAGCACGTTCAGCCAGAAAAACGCCAGGCCTTTATCGTTCATGCCGCCAAAGACAAAGCTGGTGCCCTGAGCGGCAAAGCCCAACAGCGTGTCGAAGAAACCGGCGAAGCCCTTAACGAAGCCCAGGCCGATCTCGGAGTTGAGGAAGAACCAGGCCAGCAGAACTTCAATCACCAGAAGCTGGACTATAAAACGGACGCGGATGTTTTTCCGATCGCTGCTGACCAGTAAGGCCAGTAGGGTTACCACCACCAACGCCAAAGCAAAATGCAGAATGCGGGACATGAGTGCTCCAAATTTGAAGGCTGTTATAATTCGCTGCACATTCTATGTAACAAGTTGCAGAAAAACGAGACTAAAGCCTCAATATAATAAATTCATATCGCGTTAAATTGGCAATCTGCTTTCCTGTCACATCCTGATACTGTTTAAAAAACCACCCGGCAACTTGTAGGGGAATAATTTTTAACCTAGAGTAGAGATGTCGCTTACAAAACGATCACAAAAAGCCGTTTTTAGGTATAGCAAAGGCTATACTTTTTAGCGTAGGCTATTACAGCGATAACTTTAACCACTTCAGATGATGTTGATAATCATTATCATTTGAAAGAGAATACGCTCCTCGGGTGTATTAAGGGGTATGACGATGTTTGAAGGCCGCACCGCGGAGCAAACGGTCCGTAGTTCCCGTAAAATCAAATTTGCGCTGATGGGGCCAGCCTTTATTGCGGCGATCGGCTATATCGATCCCGGCAACTTTGCGACCAATATTCAGGCCGGCGCTTCCTACGGCTACAAGCTGCTGTGGGTAGCGGTCTGGGCCAATATCATGGCGATGGTCATTCAGCTGATGTCGGCCAAGCTCGGCATCGCGACCGGCAAAAATCTGGCCGAACATATCCGCGATCGCTTTCCACGTCCCGCCGTCTGGTTCTACTGGGTTCAGGCGGAGATTATCGCCATGGCTACCGACCTGGCGGAGTTTATCGGCGCGGCTATCGGTTTTAAGCTGCTGTTTGGCGTCAGCCTGCTGCAGGGCGCGGTGCTGACCGGCGTGGTGACCTTTCTGATCCTGATGCTGCAAAGCCGCGGGCAGAAACCGCTGGAACTGGTCATAGGCGGGCTGCTGCTGTTTGTGGCGGCTGCCTACGTGATCGAACTCTTTTTCTCACAGCCGAAAGTCGTGGATCTGCTGCAAGGAATGGCGCTGCCGACGCTGCCGACCGCAGACGCAGTGCTGCTGGCGGCGGGCGTGCTGGGTGCGACGATCATGCCGCATGTGATCTATCTGCACTCCTCTTTAACACAGGGCTCCAATGGCAGTAGCCGTGCCGAGCGTTACTCCTCTACCAGGCTGGACGTAGCCATCGCGATGACCATCGCGGGATTCGTAAACCTGGCGATGATGGCGACCGCAGCAGCGGCTTTTCACTTTAGCGGCCATACCGGCATCGCCGAACTGGATCAGGCTTATCTGACACTCGATCCACTGCTGGGACGCGCGGCGGCGGTAGTTTTCGGCCTGAGCCTGCTGGCGGCCGGTCTTTCTTCTACCGTAGTGGGCACGATGGCGGGACAGGTAGTAATGCAGGGGTTTATCCACGTGCGCATTCCGCTGCTGGTGCGGCGCGTGATCACTATGCTGCCGTCGTTTATCGTTATCCTGGCGGGCTGGGAGCCGACGCGTATCCTGGTCATGAGCCAGGTGCTGCTTAGCTTCGGCATCGCGCTGGCGCTGATTCCGCTGCTCTCTTTTACCGGCAATCGCGAGCTGATGGGCGAGCTGGTGAACTCTCGCCTGATGCAGACGGCTGGCAAAATTATCGTCGTGATTGTGGTGGCGCTGAACGGCTATCTGCTGATATCAATGGCGAGAGGGCTGTAGGGCCGGAAAAAAGGGTGCTCATATGAGCACCCTTTTTTTATCTTACCAGCGGCCGTCGTGATGACGATCGCGCTCGTGACGCCATTCGCGCTGCCGTTCATGATCGCGCCAGCGCTGCTCACGCCGCCATTCGTGGCGATTACGCATCTCCTGATGGCGCCGCCACTGCTCGTGACGCCACCAGCGGCCCTCGTTGTAGCGGTAGTTGTTGTGCCACCAGCGTCCGTCGCGCCAGTGGCCGCCATCCCAGTAGCGTCCGTGGCGATCGCGGTCGCCGAAATGTAGCGAGACGCCCGGCGCTAACATAATGCGGGCGCTGTCGGCCTGAGCTGTGTGTATAGCCAACGGCGATAAATTTGCCAGCAAAGCGGCAATAAGCAATAAACGTTTCATTTTCTCTCCTTATCGGCGGCACGACTGCTCCGCCCTGATGCCAGTATTATAAAGAGAGCGCCGAGGTTTCGCCTGGCGAATTCCTAAAAACGTCATAAAAGTGTTAAAAGAAATGTCGTGGCGTAACGCCGCCGCAAAGCGCGGCGGCAAGGGAATCAGGCGAGGATAGCTTCGATTTTATCCAGCTCCTGCTGGCTGAATTCACGCTGTTTTAACATATCTACGGCATCATCAATCTGGCTGGTCTTGCTGGCGCCGATCAGCACAGAGGTCACGCGGCCGCCGCGCAGCACCCACGCCAGCGCCATTTGCGACAGCTTCTGCCCGCGCTGCTGCGCCAGCTCGTTAAGCTGTCGAACTTTCTCCATCTTCTCCGGCGTCAGCTGCTCGCTACTGAGGAATTTGCTGCCGCTGGCGGCACGCGAATCCTGCGGAATCCCCTGCAGATAACGATCGGTCAGTACGCCGCCGGCCAGCGGCGAAAAGGCGATGCAGCCGACGCCCTGCTGCTGCAGCACATCCAGCAGACCTTCTTCCGGCGCGCGTTCAAACATAGAGTACTTCGGCTGGTGGATCAGGCAGGGCGTGCCGAGCTGCCGGAGAATAGCGCACGCTTCCGCCGCCAGCCGCGCAGGATAGTTGGAAAGCGCGATATAGAGCGCCTTGCCCTGACGCACCAGATGATCCAGCGCGGTCATGGTTTCCTCCAGCGGCGTCTCCGGGTCGGGACGATGATGGTAAAAAATATCGACATACTCCAGCCCCATGCGCTTCAGGCTCTGGTCAAGGCTGGCGATAAGATATTTGCGCGAACCCCAGTCGCCGTAAGGCCCGTCCCACATCGTATAGCCCGCTTTCGAAGAGATAATCAGCTCATCGCGCAGCGACGCGAAATCCTGGCGCAGAATGCGGCCAAAATTCTCTTCCGCCGAGCCGGGCGGCGGCCCGTAGTTATTGGCAAGATCGAAATGGGTGATCCCCTGAGCGAAGGCGTGGCGCAGCAGCGCACGGCTGTTTTCCACCAGGGTGCTGTCGCCGAAATTGTGCCACAGGCCGAGCGAGACGGCGGGCAGCTTTAGCCCGCTACGGCCGCAGCGGTGATAAGTCATTGTCTGATAACGTTTTGCATCGGGTTGATAAACCATACAAGTTCCTGTGCTCAGAGTAGAGGGCGAAACGAGCATAGCAGTGTATACGGTTACACCGAAACGGTACGCGCGGCGGATCGCATCTTGCGGCAAAGGCGTCAGCTTTGCTTGCCAGCGCACGAAGCGGCGGATTTGTTACGCTGCGCAAAGATTCAGCAATACTCATTACAACGCGTATAAAGGAGAAAACCATGCAAAGCGTTGGAGAGTATCTGTTGCTGCGCCTGCAGCAAATCGGCATCGGTCATCTGTTTGGCGTCCCGGGCGACTACAACCTGCAGTTTTTGGATCACGTTATCGCCAGCGAAAACATCGGCTGGACAGGCAGCAGTAACGAACTGAATGCGGCTTATGCCGCCGACGGCTATGCGCGCTGTCGCGATGCGGCGGCGCTGTTAACCACCTTCGGCGTGGGCGAACTCAGCGCCCTGAACGGCATCGCCGGCAGCTATGCCGAATATCTGCCGGTCATTCATATCGTCGGCGCGCCCTCCAGCGCGGCGCAGGAGGAAAAACTGCTGCTGCACCATACGCTGGGCGACGGCGACTATGGCCATTTTCTGCGGATTGCGCGTGAGGTGACGGTAGCGCAGGCCGTGCTGACGAGGGAAAACGCCGCGGCGGAGATCGACAGGCTGCTGATAACCGCGCTGCGCGAGCATCGCCCCGTTTATCTGGTTATGCCGGTGGACGTGGCGGAGGCGATCGTTCCGTCGCCCGCTGGCACGCTAACTTTTCAGTCGGCATCGTCGCCAGCCAGCCTGGCAGATTTTAGCGCTGCGGCGGAAGCGATGCTGGCAGCGGCAACCAGCGTGTCGCTGCTGGCTGATTTCCTGGCCGATCGCGCCGGAGCGCGCGACGCGCTACGTGAGCTGGTGACGGAAACGCCTTTTCCTTTCGCTACGCTACTGATGGGCAAAAGCGTGCTGCCGGAGCAGCAGCCAGGATTTGTCGGTACTTATTCCGGCGCGGCCAGCGCGGGCGAAACGCAACAGCATATAGAGCATCGCGATGTCATCATTACTGCGGGTACGCTGTGGACGGATACCATTACCGCCGGCTTTACCCAGCAAATCGATCCGCTACGCAATATTGATATCGGCTTGTATCGCTGTCGGGTAGGGGAAAAAAAATTCAGCCAGATTGCCATGAAAGACGCTATCGCCGTGCTGCGGCAGCTGGCGACGCGCTATGGCGAGCGCTGGCGCGATAAACAAGCGCTGCCGCCGGCGCTACCGGAGAGCGATGCGGGCGCGCTGACCCAAAACGCCTTCTGGCGCATCATGCAGGATTTTTTACGTCCCGGTGATATCATCCTGGCCGATCAGGGCACGGCCGCGTTTGGTGCGGCGGCGCTACGTCTGCCCGACAACGTGACCTTTATCTGTCAGCCGCTCTGGGGATCGATCGGTTTTACGCTGCCCGCCGCGTGGGGCGCGCAGATCGCCTGCCCGCAGCGACGCGTGATCCTGCTTAGCGGCGACGGTTCGGCCCAGTTGACCATCCAGGAGTTGGGTTCCATGCTGCGTGACGGTCTTAAGCCGGTTATCTTTGTGCTTAATAATGACGGCTATACTGTTGAGCGAGCCATTCATGGCGAAGGGCAGCGCTACAACGATATCGCGCAGTGGAACTGGACGCAGTTGCCGCAGGCGCTGAGCATGAATAGCGAAGCGCAAAGCTGGCGCGTTGAAGAGACGGCTCAATTGCAGGAAGTGGTAAAAGTGATTGAACAAACCTCGCGTCTCTCGCTGGTGGAGGTTATGCTGCCGCAGCTGGACATGCCGCCGTTGCTGAAGGCGGTAACGGCGGCGCTGCACAAGCGCAACGCGTCCTGACGAATTCAGGACAGATTCAGATTGATGCCCGTGGGAAACTGCGGCCAGTGCAGGTAAGGTAGGCGGTCGCAGCGCGATTTCACGCTCGGCCGGCAGGGTCGGGCGTTGTTGTTTGAGTGGGGGAAATTTATAGTGTGTAAAAATGACGTAAGCGGAGCAAAAAAATAATGACTAAGTATGCTTTGGTAGGTGATGTAGGCGGCACCAATGCACGCCTGGCGCTGTGTGAAGTTGAGAACGGCGCTATCTCACAGGCCAAAACGTTCTCCACAGCAGACTACGAGAGCCTTGAGGCGGTCATCCGTTTTTATCTTGCCGAGCAGCAGCAGGATGTCACGGATGGCTGCATCGCCATCGCCTGCCCGATCACCGATGACTGGGTCGATATGACCAATCACGACTGGGCCTTCTCCACCAGCAAAATGAAAGCGAACCTGGGCTTCGATCATCTGGAGATCATCAACGACTTCACCGCCGTGTCGATGGCTATTCCGATGCTGACCGAACAGGATGTTATGCAGTTCGGCGGCGGCGCGCCGGTAAAAGATAAACCGGTCGCGGTTTACGGTGCAGGAACCGGCCTGGGCGTGGCGCATCTGGTACACGTCGATAAGCGCTGGGTCAGCCTGCCGGGCGAGGGCGGTCACGTAGATTTCGCCGCTAACAGCGAAGAGGAAGATCTGATTCTGGAAGTGCTGCGCGCCGAGCTGGGCCACGTTTCCGCCGAGCGCGTGCTCTCCGGCGCCGGTCTGGTCAATCTTTATCGCGCTATTGTCAAAGCCGATAATCGCGTGCCGGAAGACCTGAAGCCGAAAGATGTTTCCCAGCGTGCGTTGGATGACAGCTGTACCGACTGCCGTCGTGCGCTGGCGATGTTCTGCGTGATCATGGGACGCTTCGGCGGCAACCTGGCGCTGACGATGGGTACCTTCGGCGGCGTTTATATCGCCGGTGGTATCGTGCCGCGCTTCCTGGAATTCTTTAAGGCTTCCGGTTTCCGCGCCGCCTTTGAAGACAAAGGGCGCTTTAAGGACTATGTGCAGAATATCCCGGTTTATCTGATCACCCATGATAAACCTGGCTTGCTGGGCGCGGGCGCGCATCTGCGCCAGACGCTGGGCAGCGTACTGTAATAACAAGGGCCGGTTTTCCGGCTCTGTTTTTTTATAGCCGCATTAGCTGGCGAAACTCTTTTACCTTGCTGCGGCTGACCGGCACCTGGAATTCCAGGTCGCGCAGCTTCAGCATATAGGTATTATTAAACCAGGGTTCGATCTCGCGGATTTTACTCAGGTTGACGCAATAAGACCGGTGGCAGCGAAAAAAAGCTTCTTCGGGCAGTCGGCTGCAAAACTCGGTAATATTCATCGACATCACATACTCTTCCCGCCGCGTATAGACAAAGGTCATCTTTTCGTGCGCTTCGGCATAGTAGATATCGTTGATATCCGTCACGATAATCCGTTCGTCTTTGACCAGATTAATAGTATGTACCTGACCGCGCGGGCTTTCCGCGCCGCCCGGCGCGCTCTGCTGCAGCGTGTTTTCCAGCTTGCGCAGCATGGTAATGATGCGCATCTCGTGATAGGGCTTCAAAATGTAGTCGAAAGCTTCCAGCTCGAATGCTTCTACCGCGTGCTCTTTATAGGCGGTAATAAAAACTATCAGCGGCCGATGCGCGAACTTGCTGATATTCTGCGCCAGCAGCACGCCGTCCAGCGAGGGAATATTGATATCCAGAAAAATCACGTCCGGCTGGTGATTCTGCAAATATTTCAGCACGTCCAGCCCATCGTCAAAGGTCGCCTCGATCTGCAGCTGGCTGTGCTGACGGATCAGCCAGCTCAGCTCCTGCTGCGCCAGAAACTCATCTTCCACAATAATCGCTTTCACATCGCTTCCCCGGTTAATGCGGCCCTAAGCCGTCAATGAAACACGTTCGGGCAGGTTCGCCCCTTTTTTAATATAAAAAGCGATCTCGGTGCCCGGATTGCGTCGGTGAATATGCAGCCCTTCGCCATAAAGCAGCCTGACGCGATGATGCACGTTCAGCAGGCCGATTTTATTGCCGGGCATCTCGTTGCGCTCCACGCGTTCCATCACCTCTTCGCTGATGCCGTTGCCCGTATCGCGTACCGCAATACGTATCCGCTCGCCCACATCCTGCACGCTGATAGTGACCACGCCTTTGCCGCGGCAGGGATGAATACCGTGGACAATGGCGTTTTCCACCAGCGGCTGGATCAGCAGGCTGGGCAGCGAGCAGCTAATCTCCTCGTCAATCTCATAAATCACCGTCAGCTTGTCGCCGAAGCGCGCCTGTTCGATGGCGATATAATCTTTGATTTGATAAAGCTCCTTGCGGATATCGATAATCTCGTCGTCGTTCAGCTCCAGGTTATAGCGCAGATAGCGCGAGAGATTGCTGATCAGCTGCCGTGCGGTATCGGGATTAATACGGATTGACGAAGAGATGGCGTTCAGCGCGTTAAACAGAAAATGCGGGTTGATTTTGCTCTGCAGCGCGCGCAGTTCAGCCCTGTTGGCCATTTCGCGCAGCTGTTCGGCGCGGGAAACCTCCAGCTGGGTAGAGATAATCTGCGACAGGCCGACAGCCATTTCGCGCAGCGACCAGGTGATGCGATGCGCGTGGCGGTAATAGATTTTCAGCGTGCCGGTGACTTCGCCCAGTTCGCGCAGCGGGATCACTATCATCGAGTGAATTTCCGGCGTGCGGTGCGCCTCATCATTATTACGAATAATGATCTCGCCCTTAGCGATAGCTCTGGCGGTGGTCGGGCTGATGCCGTCGTCGCCTTCGCGGTAGTTCTGCTCGCCGACGCCGACGTAGGCCAGAATCTGATTCTTGTTAGTGATAGCTACGGCGTCCGCGTTGATATCTTCCCGGATAATCTCGCAGACCTTGCGCAGCGAACGGCTGTTGACCTGACGAAACAGCGGCAGCGTTTTATTGGCGATATCCAGCGCCAGCTTGGCCTGGCGGGCGGCGATAGCCTCTTTTTCGCCTTCGACGCTCTGGATCAGCAGCACGATCAGGCCGATGCTGACCGCGCCTAGAATCATCGGCACGGCGATCTCTTCCACAATCGCCAGCCCCAGCGCCGCAGGTTTGGCCCACGCCAGGATCAGGATCATGGTCAGCGACTCACAGAGCATGCCGCCGATAATGCCGACGCTCCAGCGCCGCTCTTTGGCGACCCTGAGATTGATCCAGCCTGAAGCTATCCCGGCGATAATGCTGGTGATCAGACAGGGCACCGAGGTCACGCCGTGTATATCGATCAAAAAGCGGTGCAGGCCCGCCACAACGCCGGTGACGATGCCAACCCAGGGGCCAAACAGAATGCCGCCGGCCATAATGGCGATGGTGCGCACGTTCACCAGCGAGCCGTCAACGTTGATGCCGCTCCAGGTGCCGAAAAGCGCGAACAGTGAAAAAATAGCCGTTACCGCCACCAGCTCCTGACGCGAGTGCTCGTCTTTCTGCAGCAGCTGGCGAAAATGGCGGGTACGAGTCATAAAAAACAGGCAGATAAGCATCAGGGCAGCGCGATCTAAAACCGCAAGCAACATCTCGAACATCGAATGCATGGGCGCCTCGGCTGGCGGAGTAAAGTAGCGATATGATAAGGAAAGCGCACAGGATGCGCCAGGCGGGCACGCCTCACCGGATCAATTTTGTGGTAAATAATGCTGAAATGTAACGACAATAGCTAATCAAAAGCGCCGTTGGGAAAAAAGAGGAAACCCAGGTGGATAAAAGGGGATGTGTTTTCTCGTCCCTGCGACACTTTACTTCACCGGCTTACTGCCGGATATTTGGCCTGTCGTCGCGCGACGGCGATTGCACAGTCAGGATTCCTGTTTCGAGGCGTATATGCAACTAATCACCGAAAGACTGCTGCTGGCAAAGCTCCAGCCGGAGGACTGGTCGCTGTTTCATCAGGTTCATACCGATGCCGTCAGTATGCGCTTTATCAGCGCCGTACCGCAGCTGGCGGATATCCGTCAGCGCTTTCAGACGCGGCTGCAGCCCTGGCAAATCACCAGCCTGCATATGCTCTGTCTGACCGTGCGGCTGCGGGAAAGCGGCGAAGCGGTAGGGCTGATCGGCGCCAACGCGGAGTGGTCGCCCTGGCGCCAGGCGGAGGTCGGCTACTCGCTGCTGAGCCAGCAAACCGGCAAAGGCTACGGCGGCGAGGCGCTTGGCGCGCTGGCGGATTACCTGTTTAAAGAGTGCCGCTTTCACAAGCTGAAAGCGCAGGTGGTGGAAGGCAACTGGCCGTCGCGGCGCATCCTCGAGAAAAACGGCTTCCGGCTGGAAGGCACGCTGCGGGAAAATTATCTGCTGCGCGGCGAATGGGTCAACGACTGGCTGTTTGGCAAGCTGGAATCAGATTAATTCGACTCGACAGCCTGGCAGACTCTGCGCTATGTTCATTCTTCGACCAGCTTCTGGTCAGCGTCGCTCGGACGGTTCCGGGCGCTAACGTATACAGAGGTTTCTATGGCTGATCACAGCTCTGCCCGTCGTTTTTCCCGTATCGAACGTCTTCCGCCCTACGTTTTTAATATCACCGCCGAACTGAAGATGGCGGCGCGCCGTCGCGGTGAAGATATTATCGATCTCAGCATGGGCAATCCGGATGGGCCTACGCCGCCTCATATTGTCGAAAAGCTCTGCGCGGTGGCGCAAAGAGAAGATACGCACGGCTATTCGACCTCGCGCGGCATTCCGCGCCTGCGCCGCGCGATCTCTCGCTGGTATGCGGATCGCTATCAGGTAGAGATCGATCCAGAGTCGGAGGCGATCGTCACCATAGGCTCGAAAGAGGGGCTGGCGCACCTGATGCTGGCGACGCTCGATCATGGCGACACCGTGCTGGTGCCGAATCCCAGCTATCCGATCCACATCTACGGCGCGGTTATCGCCGGTGCGCAGGTGCGCTCCGTGCCGCTGGTGGAAGGCGTGGATTTCTTCAACGAACTGGAGCGCGCCATTCGGGAAAGCTATCCCAAACCTAAGATGATGATCCTCGGCTTTCCGTCTAATCCGACAGCGCAGTGCGTCGAGCTGGATTTCTTTGAGCGCGTGATCGCGCTGGCGAAGCAGTACAACGTGCTGGTTATTCACGATCTGGCCTATGCCGATATCGTTTACGACGGCTGGAAAGCGCCTTCGATCATGGAAGTGCCGGGCGCGCGCGACGTGGCGGTGGAGTTCTTCACGCTCTCCAAAAGCTACAACATGGCGGGCTGGCGCATCGGTTTTATGGTCGGCAACAAAGAGCTGGTGGCGGCGCTGGCGAGGATCAAAAGCTATCACGACTATGGCACCTTTACGCCGCTGCAGGTCGCTGCAATCGCCGCGCTGGAAGGCGATCAGCAGTGCGTGCGGGATATCGCGCAGCAGTATAAACGCCGTCGCGACGTGCTGGTGAAAGGGCTGCATGAGGCGGGCTGGATGGTCGAGATACCGAAGGCTTCGATGTACGTCTGGGCGAAAATTCCCGATCGCTACGCGCAGATGGGCTCGCTGGAGTTCGCCAAACATCTGCTGCAGGAGGCCAAAGTCTGCGTCTCGCCGGGCATTGGTTTCGGCGATTACGGCGACACTCACGTGCGCTTCGCGCTGATTGAAAACAGCGATCGTATTCGTCAGGCGGTCAGAGGCATCAAGGCAATGTTCCGTGCCGATGGTATTCTGCCGGCGACAACGAAAAGCGAGGAAGCCGCCGACCAGGCATAACGCTTCCTCTCTGTAACGCCTCAGCCCCTGACGCCGCGCCGTCCGGGGCTTTTTTCTCTCCGCTATCCCCACGGCCCGCCAAAATTCTCTTGCCTTACAGAGTATTTTACGTTTATCTATTTAGGAAGCGATCGCTCAATAAATGGGGTAACAGATGGCGGCAGGTGCACAACTTCGCGGGCGACCACGGCTTTTTGATGAGGAAAAGGTGCTGGATAAAGCCATCGAATTGTTCAGTTCGTCCGGTTATTCGGCGGTTGGCGTCAATGACCTGACGCGCGCAACCGGGCTTAAGGTCGGCAGCATTTATAAAGCTTACGAAAACAAAGAGAATTTTTTTGCCAAAGCGCTACAGCGCTATATCAGGCTGCGCGAAACGCAGATCGCCAGCTCTCTGGCGCAGCTCAGCCGCGGACGCGACCGCATCGCCCGACTTTTACATCTGTACGTGGCGCTGAGTCAGGGCAGGGAAGGGATTGCGGGCTGCCTGATGGTGGCCGGTATTACCGAGATGCAAAATTTTACCTTCGTGAATGACATCCTGCGTCAGCAGATAGGTGAACGCCGTCAGGTTATCGGCGATTTGGTCGCGTTAGGGCAGCGCGACGGCTCTGTAGGCAACGACGCGCCGCCTGCGCTAATCGCGGATATCTTAATCACGCTGCTGTACGGGATGCGAGTGCTGGGAAAAGCTCAATCTTTTATCAGCGAAGCAGACGCGGAAGCCTGGGTTTCGTCGGCGCTTAAAATTCTGGATTAATAGTCAGCCAATCCCACACACCATTTTGAGGACGTCCTTATGGAAAAAGCAGCTATGCCACCAGCGCCGACAGGATTTGAGCATCACTTTGCGCGCGTCAACGATTTGAGGCTTCACTATGTGGTCGGCGGCGCCGACGCGGCGGAAACTATTGTGCTTCTCGCCGGTTTTCCGGAATCCTGGTATGCGTGGCGCAATGTGATGCCAGCGCTCGGCGAACGTTATCGGGTAATAGCGATAGATTTACCGGGGCAGGGCGACAGCGATAAACCGCTGGATGGCTATGATACGCAGACCGTGGCGGAACGGCTGCACGCCTTTCTCGCCGCTCTCGGCGCAGCGCGTTATCACCTTGTCGCGCACGATGTTGGCGCCTGGGTAGCATTTCCTTACGCTCTGCTTTTTGGCAATGAAGTCAGCTCGCTGACATTGCTGGACGCGGGTATACCGGGCGTTACGCTGCCTGAGTTCCTTCCCACCTGTTCGGAAAATAGCTGGAAGACCTGGCACTTTGCCTTTAATGCGCTGCCGGATCTGCCGGAAGTCCTTTTACAGGGCCGCGAGCGTGACTATCTGGCCTGGTTTTTCCGGGAAAAAAGCGCCAGCCCTTACTGTTATTCGGAACAAACCCTTGATATTTATCTGCGCTATTTCACCGCGCCCGGCGGATTAAGAGCAGGACTGAGTTTTTATCGCGCGGCCGCGCAATCCGCTCGCCAGAACAAGGCCTTGCTGGCGACCAACAAGCTGACCATGCCGGTATTGGGATTAAGCGCGGATAAGGGATCGATCGCCGATATGGCCGCTGCGATAAAGCCCTGGGCGACAGCGGTCAGCGGAGAGACGATTAAAAACTGCGGGCATTTTCAGCCGGAAGAGCAGCCGCAGGCGGTAGCGGATGCGGTGTTGGGCTTTATCGATAAGGTCAAAGGCTCTTAGTTTGCATGCTGTCGTCAGTGCCCGAATCCGTTTTTATATTGCGTGCTGTTAGCCTGTATAAAGCTATAAGTTGCATCTCAGGACAGGCAATATCCGTTTTTTTTCCTGAAACCGATATCGTGATAAAAAGGGATTTTTATTATTTCCGTTAAAAGGTTAATAGCGTTGATTGACTGCGACTGCAACAGTATCCGGTTCAGAAAAAAGGCTGACTGTTATCATTTCTTTCGGGTTTTTCCCTTGCCAGCATACGGCTTCTATATGGCAATGTTCTTGTTTTTGATACCCTGATAAACTCAGGTAATTATCTATTTTTTCTTTGTTTTTTATGCCATAAAACTTAATTGCGTAGACCTGAAACGCCTGGCCTGAAATGTTGGCATAATCGAAATCATAGTGACTGGATATTCTTGGCATGTTCTTAAGAATGTCAGGTGTATAATAACGGTACTCTCGCTGGTCCTGCTCTGTATAGCTGGCGCTTCCCGCAAAGCCCATGACAATATATGGCCAGGCGTATACCAGAACAGCTCCTGTTACGATGGCAATATAACCAAATAGTTTAAGAAACTTACGCATAGGGCAACGTACCTCCTTCTCCTTTATCCATATAAGAACCGTCAGCAGTGGCTATACAAACTTTTCCCGATCTGAAATCGCTCCATGGTCTGACGGTCTGCATGAAAGCGGGTAATGGCCCTTTACGTGGTCTGGCATTGGGAAACCTCTTAGGGTCGGGAAAAAGGAGTGGCGTAAAACCTCTGTTTTTCCAGGAGCCCATTTTTCCGTAATGATCCCATCGCCTTAGCGCTTCTTCTTTACTGACTGGCCGCAGTAGCTTAAATGGATTATTAACAGAAACAACCCGATAAAATCCTAATAAATCCGATACAAGATCTTCTCCGCTAAAGCCACTATCCGTAACGAGACTAGCAGGGAACGAAGCTTGAAGCCCTTCGAATTTTTTGGCTAATGTTATCATCATGGCAAGAGCAATACTTTTTCGCTCAGCGTGGGAACGACCACGTTTAACGCGCCATGTAATAAACTTTCCCATTTTTATGTTTAAAAAACGAGACAACATGGCTTGTGAATAAGTTATATCGTAGCGATCTTTTTTAGAAAGCTCTCCGGCGTCAATTTGTCTTAAAACGTCCTGAATATCTGTTCCCTGAGCATGACCTAAGTCAACCCAACCTAAGACTTCGGTGTAGATAAGTCCATAGCTGCTCTCCGCTGCATTTTTACCGTTAATTATTTCACTTCGCTTACTCATGCTTACCTCTGCTTCCATTCAGGCGTAATAACATAGTGTTCAGTTGGATAATGATACGCCTTCATCATCCGATGTAAACTTTTAGCGATTGTGTTTAAGGTTTAAGGCTAGGGTAGTAGTTGCAGGAATCTTCAATTATTGCAAAGTTATTGTGATTTAAGAACATGCCCGGGCGGGCGATAAAGGATACTAAAAGCTCAGCTGGAATTTTAATAGCCAGCGCAACCCCGGAAAAAAGGAGTGGCGTAAAATTCGGAACTTAACAGGCAGGGATGAGACCTGCCTTTTTCATGATTCATGCAGGCTACAGCATCAGATAAAAGGTGCCCAGCCAGGCCAGAAACAGAAATGAAATGCCCATCAATGCATATTTCACTGCAAACTCCTTTACGCGGTAGCAGACGAAGCCGTCGCGCTTTTCTAATCCGGACTGCCGCACTCTGTGGCAGATTCGCCCGCTAATTTACCCGCTACGCCTGACAAAATAAAGCCGACACGCCCAGGAATTATCTTTTTTTCAGCGACTTGCCTGGCGTATCGGCGCCTTTAGCGGGAAAGCTCCGGCACCACCGACATGCCTACCTTCAGACGAGCCAGCGCGGGCTGGCCCGGTTCCAGCAGAATTTTCACCGGCAGACGCTGCGCCACTTTGGTGAAGTTACCGGTAGCGTTATCGGCGGTGATAGCGGCGAAGGTAGAGCCGGTCGCCGGCGCTACGCTATCGATATGGCCGCGCAGCGTTACGCCGGGCAGCGCGTCGACGGTCATGGTCACCGCTTCGCCTGTCTGCACGTCAGCCAGCTGCGTTTCAAGGAAGTTTGCTACCACATAAGTTTGCTGTAGCGGCACCACGGCCATCAGGCGCGTGCCGGCGGAAACCCAGGCGCCCTGACGCGCGGCGCGTTGGCCAACGGCGCCGTCGATTGGCGCTTTGATCACGGTATAGGAGAGATTCAGGCGCGCCTGATCCACATTGGCTTTTGATGCGGCGATATCCGCCTGGGCCTGGCGCAGGCTGGCCTGCAGCACGCCAACTTCTTTGCGGGCAGCCAGCGCGGCGGCCTGGCTCTGGCGCAGCTGCGCTGAAGCTTCCTGCATTGAGGCGCTGGTTTTCTGCTGCTCGTCCGCCGTCGCGGTGCCGCTTTTCAGCAGGCGGCGATAGCGATCGGCATTCTGTCCGGCATAGTTCAGCGTTGCCTGGCTGGCGGCAACGGCGGCGTCGCTTTGCGCGATAGTCGCCTGCTGCTGCTCCAGCTGTGCTTCGACGCTGGCCAGCTTCGCCTGGCTCACCGCCAGATTGGCCTCCGCCGTTTCCAGCGCCACACGATAGTCGCGATCGTCGATGGTCGCCAGCGTCTCGCCCGCTTTAACCTGCTGGTTATCGCCGACGTTGACGGTACGAATATAACCGGAGACTTTCGGGGCGATAGCGGTGTAGTCGGCGGTCACGACAGCATCGTCGGTACGCGCCTGGTGGCGGCTCATCGCCGACCAGACGAAAAAGGCGATCGCCAGCAGTATCACCAGCAGCGTGGCCAGCGTCAGGGTTCTTTTTGCAGGTGTGAAGCTCATAGTTATCTCACGGCTTTAGTTATAAGGGTTTGCGGCGGCCAGACGCGTTTGGGTAGCCAGGCGGTCAGCAGCACCAGCAGCAGCGCGAAGCCAATCAGCAGCAGATAGGCGTCGCTGATGCTCAGAATCACCGCCTGATGCTTTAACAGCGTGGCGAAATGACCGAGATTTTCCGCCGAGCTGGCCGAGCCGTCGGGCAACAGCGGCCTCATGGTTGAGGCAGCTGCGCTGTTCTCCGCGGTCATCAACCACGGACGATTGCCCAGCTGGTCGACCAGGCTGTGCGAATGAAATTTTTCCCGATGCGTCAGAAAATTCTCTACCAGACTACCGGCCGCCACGCTGGAAAAACCGCGTACGGTATTGAACATGGCGGAAGCGTAAGGCCCTTCCGGCGGCTGCACCACGCTGGTGGCGCTCATCAGCACCGGCAGGATCAGCATCGGCTGGCCAAACGCCTGCAGAATTTGAATCAGCCAGAAGTTCTGCCGCGCCCAGTCGTCAGTGAGCTGCATACCCAGCACGCAGGAGAGACTCATCAACACCGCACCACAGGTCAGCATCCAGCGGCAATCGATCCAGCGAATATTCAGCAGGAAAGCCATTAAAGGAGCGATCAGCAGCTGCGGCAGGCCGATGGTCAGCGCCAGCGGCGCAAATTGCACCGTGCGGAACCCTTCGACCTGGCCAAAATAGGCGGATGGCAGCGCGGAGCCGGATAGCGCTACCAGCAGCACGCCGGCCAGCACCAGCAGACCGTGCGTCAGGTTTCGCCGCGCCAGCATCTGCAGCTTAAACAGCGGCAGCGGATGCGACCATTCATTAATAAAAAAGACCACCAGCAGCGCGACGGAGGCCAGCAACATGCCCGTAATCAGCGGTGAGTTCAGCCAGTCGAGCCGTTCTCCTTGCGACAGCGTCAGCACCATCAGCGCGATGCCGCTGCAGCCGGTCAACATGCCGAAAAGATCGATCTGCTTAAAGCGCTCCAGGCGCTGCGGATCCTGAGGCAGTCCCCAGGCGATCAGCAGGCTGGCGAGCAGGATCGGCGGCACAATCTGCCAGAACACGAACTGCCAGCCGACGGCGTCGGTCCAGAAAGCCGCCAGCGAAGCGGCGACGTTGGGGCCGAAAGTCGCGGTCAGCGCATAGGCGGAAAGGCCGTACAGCTTGATGCCGGGCGGCAGAAAACGCAGCGCCGCCGTCATCAGCAGCGGCGGCAGCGCGCCGCCGAACAGGCCCTGAATAACGCGCAGGCCGATAAACAATGCGGGCGTCGTGGCAAAAGGCTGCAGCACGCCGGTCAACGCGAAGCCAAAGGCCACGGCCAGCGCGAAGCAGCGCAGTGAAAAAGTCACGGCGAACCAGGGCGCGATCATCATCGCCGCCACTTCGGCGGCCTGATAGGCCGAGGTAATCCAGGTTGCCCGATCGTAGCTGAAGCCGATAGCGGCGCGGACGTCAGCCAGCGCCAGATCGGTAACGCGATCGTTTAACCCCGATGTCAGCGCAGCGATCAGCACGCCCACCAGCCCCAGCGCCAGACGCAGGGTAAAAGGATGGGTTGCCGGCGCTGCGGGTTGGGCATTCATAGCAGGTGCTCCGCAGAGAAAATTGAATGATGCACTGTATTGCATGGTGATACAGGGGCGCTGATATTAACCTGTGATTAGCTGTATTGCAATGTGATACAGCCACAGAAAAGAGTGCTAAAGTATCGTCATCAACAAGGAAGGAGCCTTCATGTCTGAACCCACAGTTTTGCGCGACGAGGAGCGTACCGGCGGTATTCAGGTTATCTCGCGCGCGGCTAAAATTCTGAATGCGCTGGGCGACAGCCCCAACGGCATGAGCCTGGGCGAAATCGCGCAGGCCGTCGATCTGCCTCGCTCAACCGTACAGCGAATTGTTGGCGCGCTGGATTCAGTACAGCTGGTACGCAGTCAGGGCGCGCGCGGCGTACGCCTCGGCCCGGCGCTGCTGCGCCTGATCGCCAACGTGCATACCGACGTGGTGGCGATTGCGCAGCCCTGGCTACAGGCGCTGAGCGACGCCACGGGCGAAACGGTTTCGCTGGCCCGCGCCAGCGGCCTGCAGCTGGCTATCGTGCACTACGTGGTCGCCGACCGCGAGCTGCGCGTGGTGCCGCGCATCGGGCTGAATCTGCCGCTTTACAGCACTTCCGGCGGCAGGGCGCTGCTGGCGTTGGACAGCGACGAAGAGGCCAGAGCGCTGGTCGGTGACGCCTATGAGGCGATAACAGAGCTCACCGTCAAAGCTTTTCCCGATCTGACGGCCAGGCTGCAGGAGATACGCCGCACCGGTCTTTCTTACGATCGCGGCGAGACGCTGGAAGGGATCTCCACGATGGCGGTAGCGATAGATACCATACTGGGACGCTTTTCCATCAGCTTACTGGTTCCCTCAGCTCGTTTTCAGCAGCACGAATCGCTCTTCCGCGAAGAGATCCTGAAGTGCAAAGAGGCGCTGGTGGATGAGATTGGCAAAGCGGCCTTACGTGACTGACAGGAGCGGCAAATGAAAAAGCTTTTAGTAGCGGTAGATAACTCGGCGCTGGCGCGCAAAGTGGTTTCTCTGGCGACGGAGCAGGCGCGCGCGCTTGATGCGGATGTGGTGGTGCTTTGCTGTGTGGATGCCAGCTACGCCAGTACGACCGCAGATTACGTTATAGAAGCGGGCGAAGATCCCGGCGATTTCGGCAGCGCGCTGGATGAGCAAAATACCGCAGAGGCTGCTGTACGTTACGCGCTGGCGCAGCTGCAAAGCAATGGCGTGCGCGCCACCGGGCGCGTGCTGGCGGGCGAATCCGCAGAAACCATAGTGGCGCATGCCAACAATATCGGCGCGGCGATGATTATCATGGGCCGTCGCCATCTCTCTTCCTTTAACCGCCTGCTTAAAGGGTCGGTCAGCGCTGCCGTGATAGAACGCGCCAGCTGCCCGGTACTGGTTGACGTCCGCTCAGACGCCGCTTAATAACGGCACTTCAGGTTAATTTCTCGCCGGGCGCGAGGGTTATAATAGCGCCCGCTTCTTAATCCAGCGCAAAAAAAAGCCCGCTCGCCGCGGGCATAACTACTTGTAATTATAAATAAAATTCCTGGTGTTACGCAGACATGTCGCTGTGTCTGGAATCATATTGGCATTCATTTTCGGCCCGCGCTACACGGTAGCCTGAATCGATTCAATCGGTAAAATATTGCAAAGCACGGTAAAAAAAGTGCAAAAGCGGGTTTATCCGATAGCGTCGCTCTATCGCTTCAGTAACATGCGGCGGCAAAGAAAGGAGTTAACATGAAAAAAATAATGACGGGCGTACTGACGCTTGCGGTATTACTGTCGACGGGCTGTACTTCTGGCAAGCCGGGCGCGTTTGAAAAAGTCGGTGAAGACCCTGCGGTAAATAGTGTGCTCTATCGCTTTGATCCTGAAACCGTAAACAAAACAGCGATGGAACAGGACGTAGAACATTATTGTGCGGAGCGCGGTTTTGATAAAGTGGAACCGATTAAACCGCAGGAGAGTCGACTGCCGGGATTAATGAAGGCCTGGTATCAATGTAATTACAGCATTAAAAGTTAAAAAAAGGGCGGATAACTATCCGCCCTGAAAACTGCATCTTATTTTTATATTGCTGTGTGCAGGCTCTGCCCGCTTCAGGATGAAATCACTTCACCCATTTATAATTTCTTTACCAGCCCCGGTGATGGCCATGATGATAGCCATGCCCGCCGTGGTGGCCGCCGCGATAGCCGTCATGAATAATACAGCCGCTCAGCATAGTTATTACGCCCAGAATAACAACGGATTTAATTAGTCTCATTATGTTCACTCCCTTCCTTTCCAATAGCTAACACTCTACAAAACAAAAGTGGAGGAATAATGCCGCTTTTGTAGAGTTATTAGAGTAAATATTTCTAAATAATTCATGCCTGCCATACTGCTTTTTATTTTTAAAGAAGGAAATAAGAGAAGGCTTAAAACGGAAGTTTTTAACACAGAATGTTCTTAAATTAAAAGCATTCTCTCGTCTGCGCTGAATTTGACTTAATAAAGGCAAAAAAGCATTTATACGATAGACTTAACACAGCTTTTCATTACAAGGACATGCTATGCGTTATCAGGTTAAAAATGTGCTGGCGGCACAGGCGGAGCTGGGCGAATGCCCGGTCTGGTCAGTTCGCGAACAGGCGCTTTACTTTGTTGATATTCTGGCGCCGGCGCTGCACCGTTTCGATCCGCGAAGCGGCGAGCATAAAGTCATGCCGGTGCCCGAGCACATCGGCTGCTTCGGTCTGAACGAGCAGGGCGGCTTCGTGGCGGCGCTGCGCAGCGGCGTTTGCCTGCTGGATGAGGAAGGTAAAATCGTTCGCCGCGTGGCGGAAAACCCTGGCGAAGCGGCCTTAAGCCGTTTTAACGACGGACGCGTGGATCGACACGGACGCTTCTGGTGCGGCAGCCTGTGGGAGCCGCAGGATCGCAACGGCGGCAAGCTGTGTCGGCTGGATGAGCATCTGCGCCTGACCGTCGAGGCGGAAGATATCAAAATCTCCAACGGGCTGGCTTTTTCGCCCGACAATAAGTGGATGTACCACACCGACACGCCAAACGGCGTGCTCTATCGCTATCCGGTCGATGAGAAAGGCGATATCGGCCCGCGTGAAGTGCTGAAGCGTTTTGTGCAGGAAGAGGGCGGTTTGCCGGATGGCGCAGCGGTGGACAGCGAAGGCTTCTACTGGTCGGCGATGTTTGACGGTTCCCGCGTTATTCGGCTGAATCCGGCGACCGGCGAGATCGTCGACGAGATCCCGCTGCCGGTGCGCTGGCCGACCATGATCGCTTTCGGCGGCCCGGATCTCAAAACGCTCTACATCACCAGCTCGCGTGAGGATCGCAGCGTAGAGGAGCTGGCGGCTTATCCGCAGTCCGGTGACGTTTTCGCCGTAGAAGTGGACGTGGCTGGTCTGCCAGAGCCGCTTTATTGTATGGCGTAACGGCAAAGGCCGGGCTTGCGGCCCGGCCTTTTACTGCTGAGGCTACCTGTTCACACGGAATGAGTTTGTCATCAACTCCGATCTTGTCTTCCTGCAAAGAACGACAAACTACAGCGTCTGCGCCTGCTGCATTGTTTCCTGCTCCTGCGCGTTCGGCAGGCGGATGGTCAGCGACATAATCAGCGACAGAACCAGCAGCGTCATAATCAGGCTGAAGGTCACCACAAAGCCGCCAAACAGCGAAGCGATCAAAGAGCCGAGCACGCTACCGATGCCGAAGCCCAGATAAATCAGGCCATAGTTTTTGGTCAGGTTGTTCAGGCCAAAAAAGTCGCTAACCAGTGAAGGATAAACGGTGATGGTGCCGCCGAAGCTGAAGGCGACGCAGGCCACGGAAATAAAGAACGTGCTTTCGCTCATATGGGTAAAGAGCAGAATGCTCATTCCTGTTAGCGACACCAGCTGCGCCAGGGTAATTACCCGAATACGCGCTACCCGGTCAGAAAGCACGCCCAGCACCAGACGACCGCTCAGGTTGGCGATGGCGATAACCGTCACGGCGCTGGCGGCGGTTTGCGTGGAAAGATGCACCAGGCCTTCGCCGATATCTTTAGCCACGCCTATCACATAGAGCCCGCTCATACAGGCGGTCAGAAACATGACCGCCAGCATCCAGTACTGCGGCTGGCGCACCGCCTGCGCCAGCGAAAAATCGCGGGCATTGTTGACGCTGCCGCTTGCGGCCTGCTGCTTAGGCGCATCCTTCATCAGCAGCGCGCCAGCGATAATCATCGTCATCGCGATGCCGCCCCAAATCAGGAAGGTGTTTTCAAGGCTGTTGACGCTCAGCAGATAGCTGCAGATAAACTTAAAGCCCAGGCTACCCAGCCCGTAAGCGCCGATAGCGCAGGCTGAAATCACGCCTTTGCGTTCGGGAAACCACTTCACGCAGTTGGAGAGGGTCATCAGATAGCCCGCGCCGTCGGCCAGCCCGACCAGCACGCCCGCGCTCAGATAGAGCATAAACAGGTTATCGGCGTGCGAGGTCAGGAAAAAGCCAAAGGCCAACAGCAGGCCCGCGCCAATAGTGACGTTACGCACGCCGAAACGTTCCTGAAGTTTGCCGGCCAGCGACGAAGCCACGGCCAGCCCGAGGCTCAGCAGGCCGAATGAGAAGGCGACCTGGCTGACCGAGGCTTCCAGCTTATGGGAGAGCTGACCGTTGAACAGGCTCCACGTATAGACCGAGCCAAGCGCGAACTGCGTAATAATGGTGCCGGCCAGCGTGAGCCAGCGAACGCGGGAAGTAGCGGGTTGTGTGCTCATGGGATGCTCCCGGAAAGATTAAGAAATTAAGCACAGAATAATGCGGGTTTTTCCGGCGCGGTTGCAGAAGGGCATGAACTGCCGTCATTCGGGAATGAAATGCCGCTAAGGCGGAATAAACGGCAGAGCGAAATGAGCGGCGGTAGCATCCAGCGCTCAAAAAGTCAGAGAGGAAAAGAGGCGGACGCGCGCAAGCGCCCGCCGAAAGGCTTAGTCCGCCGACTGAATACGCAGATTGCGCAGATCGTTGCCGGTCGGCGTCTGGTGAACGCGCAGGCCGAACTCCGGCAGCACGGCGAAGATATGGTCAAAGATATCGGACTGGATCCTTTCATACTCCAGCCAGACCGTGGTGTTGGTGAACACGTAAATCTCCAGCGGCAGCCCGTCCGCGCCCGGTGCCAGCTGGCGTACCATCAGCGTCATGCCTTTGTGCGTCTGCGGATGCGCCTTCAGCCAGGCTTCCAGCCAGGCGCGAAAGGTGCCGATATTGGTCATGCGGCGGCCGTTCAGCGGCGTGCTGGTATCCAGACCGGCGTTATGCGCCGAGACTTCCTGCATTTTGCTTTCCAGATAGGGCGTCAGCAGCTGCGCGCGCTTCAGCTTCGCCATCTCCTCTTCGCTGAGGAAATGAATGCTGGTGGTATCGATATTAATGCTGCGCTTGATGCGGCGACCGCCCGATTCCGACATCGCGCGCCAGTTTTTAAACGAGTCGGAAATTAGCGCGTAGGTAGGAATAGTGGTGATGGTGTTATCCCAGTTGCGCACTTTCACCGTGGTCAGCGCGATATCGACCACGGAGCCGTCCGCGCCATATTTCGGCATATCCAGCCAGTCGCCCAGCTTGAGCATATTGTTGGCGGAGAGCTGTATACCGGCCACCAGCCCGAGAATAGGATCTTTAAACACCAGCATCAGCACCGCGGTCATTGCGCCGAGGCCGGTCAGCAGCACCAGCGGCGATTTGCCGATCAGCACGGAAATAATCATCAGCGCCACCAGCAGCGCGGCGATCAGCTTCAGGCTCTGAAAAATGCCGCGTAGCGGCATCTGCCGGGCGATAACGCTCTCTTCGGAGAGCTCCAGAAAAATATCCAGCAGCGAAAAGAACATCAGCAGGCCAAAGGTCATCACCCAGACTTCGCTGAGGATCATCAGCACGCTGTAGATCGGCTCAGGACCGGCGAGAAAAAGCTCCAGCTGGATCTGTAAAAAAATACCCTGCATCAGCAGCGCAAAACGGCTGAAGAGCTTGTTGTCAATCAGCGACTTCGGCCACTGACGAGTCGAGTTATCCGCCATACGCCGCAGCAAAGGCAGCAGCACGCGATGCAGCACGCCGTGGGCAATAAGCGAGATCAGTAGAATGATGACTAACACAGCGAACAGCGCGATCGGCGGCGCGTAGGGCACCTTGAAGGCGTTGAGCTGCGCGAGAATAAAGTGGTGCATAGCGTTGAGTTCCCTTTAGTAAGGCTGGTCCGGAGTGGCGCAAAACGCAAAAATCGTGCGTTACGCTCGAAAAACAGGCGCTTTGCGCGGCGTCAGGGTAGCCTGGCCGCCGCGGCAAAATCAAATCGGATTTTCCTCAGAACTTTATGCTGCCGAAGACGCCGCTGGCGGCAGCGGCTCTGCTTAGGTTTTAGCCAGTCGTGCCGATAACCGCAGGAAGCGACGATATCAGTCGCTGATACCTATATCTGCTCGGTTCTGCCGCTGCTTTGACGTAAGGAATTTATTATGCCGGGGATACCAGTTCGTCTGTCAGGGAAATTGATCTTTGGCGGCATTTCGATGCTGCTGTTAACCATGCTATTGGTCTGGTTTGCCATTACCCTGCGCGGACAGCCGCGCGTGGTGGCCGCCAGCGACAGTATGATCCAGCAAACCGGCGAAAATATCGTAGGTCAGCTTAACCAGCAGCTGCTGCGCATAGAGGGCGAAGTGGTGAGCATGGCGCGCCTGGCGGAAGTGCTGCCGCATCAGGAAGCGCTGTTTAAAAGCGTGCTGCCGCAAATTATCGACAGCAAAGGCGATAAAAGCATTGCGGGCGGCGGCATCTGGCCTGAACCCAACGCCTTTAGCGAAGGCGTCGCCCGCCGCAGCTTTTTCTGGTCGCGCGGCGCCGATGGCGCGCTGGCTTACTCTGACGGCTACAACGAAGGCGGCGCTGGCTACCATAACGAAAGCTGGTACACCTCGGCTCGCGAAGCGCCGCGCAATAAATGCGACTGGTCGGAAGTATACCAGGACCCGGTTTCCCAGGTGAACATGGTGACCTGTAGCGTGCCTTATACTCAAGGCGACCGCTTCGCCGGCGTGGCGACTTTTGACGTCCTGCTGGATAACCTTTCCGGCTTTATGCAGAGCCACGGCAATCTTACCGGCGGCTATGCTTTCGCGCTGGACAGCGCGGGCAATGTACTCTTTTTCCCCGGCAGCAAAGACAAGGCGCTGAAAAAATTCAGTGCGCTGGCGGCCGAGAAAACCTGGCTGGCGCCGGTGCTGAAAGGCGTCGCGGAAAACAAAACCACCACCACGCTGAACCACATTCAGGACGGCGTGCTGAACCAGGACGCGCAGGTCACGCTGTTTAAAATGGCGGAGACCGGCTGGGTTATTGGTTTGGTGACGCCAGAGGCCAGAGTGACCGCGCTGGCGGATAATATCCTGCAGGATATCTTTATCGTGCTAATTCCGGCGCTGCTGATCCTGCTGCTGCTGGTCTGGCTGTTCGCCCGCCGTCTGGCGGCAAGGCTGGAGTCTACCCGCGCGGCGCTGGACGAAATCGCCAACGGCGACGGTGATTTAACCCGGCGGCTGGCGACGACCGGCAAAGATGAGCTGGCGGAAATTGCCGTGTCGTTTAACCAGTTCGTCGATAAAATTGCAGGCGTCATCACCAGCGTGCAGGCCAGCGGCGTTAACGTAGCCGCCAACGCCAGCTCGCTGGCGGAAAGCAATCAGGCGTTCTCCGCCAAAATTAGCGACCAGGCTGCGGCGCTGGAGCAGAGCGCGGCGGCAATGGAGCAGCTGAACGCCACGGTGCAGCTGAACGCGGAAAATACGCGACTGGCGGATTCCTTTACTGAACAGACGGCGCAGATTGCCCGCAGCAGCAGCGAAGTCATGAGCCAGGTTATCGCCACCATGTCCTCGATCAAGGCTTCTTCAGGTCGGGTAGGCGAAATCCTTAGCGTAATTGACGGCATCGCCTTTCAGACCAACATCCTCGCGCTGAACGCGGCGGTGGAGGCGGCGAGGGCTGGCGAGCAGGGGCGTGGTTTTGCCGTGGTCGCGTCGGAAGTGCGCGCGCTGGCGCAGCGCAGCGCCTCTGCGGCGCAGGAGATTAAAGCGCTGATCAGCGAATCCGATACCACGGTGCTGGCCGGCAGTCGGCTGGTGGAAGGCGCGGGCGAGCGGCTGGCGGGTCTGGTCAACGACGTGCTGAAAGTCAAAGAGGTCGTGGGCGAAATCCGCGTGGCGGGCGACGAGCAGAGTAAAGGCATTAGCGAGGTGACGCTGGCGGTATCGCAGATGGAGCGCAGCATTCAGCAGAACTTACTGCTGATCACGCAGACGGCAGAGAATACCGAGGCGCTGCGTACGGAAGCTTCGCAGCTGGCGCAGGATATCTCCTCTTTCAGAGTCGCTTAAGCAGCCTGTAACAAACCCGGCGCAACGCCGGGTTTTCAGGGCTAAACGCTTGAAACATAGCGCGGCTGATAAAGCAGCGACTGCATCCAGCCGTCAATGTCTTCCGGCTTCTTCACGCCCGCCAGATCGTGCTTAAACAAATAGCGCACCAGACCCGTAGCGATAGCCAGCTCCGTATTAACGATATCGGCCTGGGAAGGATAGAGCTTGCCTTTCTCCCGATCCGCCTTGCTGACCTGTTTTGCGCACAGGCGCGCCGCCTCGATAAACAGCCTGTCATCCACTCGCGTTGGCCTGGCCGCATAAATAGCCAGACTTACCGCCGGGAAAATATAGAAGTTATTCGCCTGGCCGGGATAGCGCGTTTCATTGCCGATCTTCTCTTCGCCAAACTGTACGCCTGCGGCAAACAGCGCTTTGCCATCGCTCCACTCGTAGGCCTGTTTAGCCGTACACTCCGCATTTTCCGTAGGATTAGAAAGCGCAAAAATAACGGGCCGCTCGTTGAGCTCACTCATCGCTTTCACTACGCCTTCGCTGAAAAGGCCGCCCTGAGTGCTGACGCCAATCAGCATGGTCGGTTTTACCTGTTCCACGACTTTTTGCAGATCCTTTTCCGACGACATCTTACGGGCATAAACCTGCTGTGACGGATTCAGGTCGTCGCGGTCGGCGGTAAGTAATCCCTCTTTATCAAACAGAGTAATAGCTTTCCGCGCCTCATCGCGATCGGCGCCTTCCTGCGTCATTGCCTCCACCAACATATTAGCGATACCGGTGCCCGCCGAGCCCGCGCCGGCAAACAGTACGCGCTGATCGGCAAGCTCACCGCCGGTGGTTTCCAGCGCGGTCAGCAAACCCGCCAGCACGACGCTGGCGGTGCCCTGAATATCATCGTTATAAACCAGCGCCCGCTGCTGATAGCGCTGCAGATAGCGAATAGCATCGTTACCTTCCCAGTCTTCGAAATGAATACAGCAACCCGGGAAAACGTCTTCTACGGCGGCGACAAACTCATCGAGCAGCTCGTCCAGCTGCTGTTGCCCCAGCTTGGTTTCCCGCAGTCCGGTATAGAGCGGATCCTCCCTGAGCTTGTCATTGCCGGTGCCGATATCCAGATGGATTGGCAAAAGCCCCTGCGGCGGCACGGCGGCGCAGGCGGTATAGAGCTGGAGTTTGCCAACCGGAATGGGCGCGCCGTTGGCGCCGATATCGCCCAGGCCAAGAATACGTCCGCCAGATGAAACACAAATAAATCGCACCTCTTTTTGCGGCCAGTTACGCAAAACTTCCTTCAGGCGGCCCTTCATCTGCCGGGTCAGATACATGCCTTTCGGGCGGCGATAGAGGTGGCCATATTTCCGGCAGGCTTCGGCGATAGTGGGATCGTAAACCAGCGGAATAAAGGTAACGGGATCGGACATCAGCGTGGCGAAAAACAGCGTTTCGTTGCGGTCGGCCAGCTCCTGCAGATAGATATATTTTTCTATATCGTCAGGTTTATTGTCCAGATGCTCCAGCACGCGCTGCATCTGCGTTTCCAGCGAATCAACCGTCGGCGGCAGCAGTCCCTCCAGCCGCGCATCCGCTCTTTCCTGCTGGCTGAAAGCCGTATCTTTGTTTTGGGCGGCGGTGTTTAGCAGGCAATAGTTATTGGTCATCACATTTCTTTCCTGGTCAAAAGCAAGTCGCATGACCCTAAGCCTGGTTGAAAGCGGACAAGGCTGCAGGAATGGAAATGTAACAAAATCAAAGGAAAGCAACGGCAAAACCTCGCCGGAGCGAGGTTTGAGGAGGCGGACAAATTTAACGTGGGCGCAAAGTGAGGCGAGAGAGCAACTGGCTTATTTGATATAGCTGCGAATCGCTTCCGCGATAGCTTTGTTCGGCCCGCGATGATCTTCGCGCTGTTCCGTATCGTCGGCCACTTTTTGCAGGTATTTATTCAGCTTGCCGCCGGTCGGCACATTGCCATAGGCAATCAGCATCTGCACGATTTGCCTGAGCGCGAGCAGCTCGACGGTAAGACGTTCTACAACAGGATCTTTCTCTGACATGCGGGGACTCCGGTACGGTTTTTCCAGTAAACTTTGCGCCCAGTTTACGCCGGGCGCGCAAAAACCAATCAGCGGAATACCGCAGCAGAAGGGCGTTAAATCCAGGCTGTAGCGGCCTCAGGAGAGGTAAAGTACCGCGCCAGGTGTTAGCAGCAGGCTATAAATTTCCGTGGAGGAAGCGCCGTCGAGATCCAGCTGGCGCTGCTGCAGCGAACTGTAGCGCATAACGCGGATCCGCTGTAGCTGATGCCAGACCAGAATGGCGGAAACCGTCAGCGAGCAGGTGTTATCGCTTTGTACGCAGAGCAGCGTGTAGTGCCACTCTTCGTCCAGCTCGTTAGAGAAAAACTGCACGCTTTCCGGCGGCAGCAGCGCTCGTAGATCCGGCAGCAGAAACTGGCTGACGTTACGGGTAAGACGTAAAGTAAATGTAGCTGGTCGCATAGAGCATTCCTTGTCGTTAGCCGAACGGTGGCAGGCACAGCGGTGAGAATGAGATCCAATCCTTTGGCGCCGATCGCTATCTTAGAGAATCGCCATTGAAGTTCAACGGTTTAAGCTAAGACATTGCCCTTAATTCATTGTTCTTTACCTGATACCAGGATGCAATCGGAGCCATCCGAACGGGAGTGATATGAGAAAGAGTCTGCTGTTTATAGGCGTGTTACTGGCAACGGGATGTGCGCAGAATGTCAGTAAACCGACGCCGCTGACCATGAAAAACCCGGCGGCGGCGTACTGCGTAGAGCAGGGCGGTAAGTCAGAAATAGTGACAACATCCAAGGGGCAGGCAGGTTACTGCACGCTGCCTTCTGGCGAACGTATTGATGAGTGGACGCTTTACCGGCGCGATCACAAAAAATCCTGAGGCTGGCGCAGCGTCATTTACGTTCCCTGTCTGAAGTAATGACGCTGATTATCGCATTGCCGCGCGGTTTTATTGCCCTGCAATATTCCCGGGATGACTTGCTTTAGCCGTGAAAATAAAGCGCACCATTCCCATAAGGGAAAAGCTGTACACCCACAGGCCTTTTCAGCAGGCCTGGTTGCATCAATTTTCTTCACTGTGCGCGTGTGGGCATAAATCCTGAGCGATTTGAGGATATGCCCATAACCGGGCGATATAATCAATCAATGCCGGGCAACGTTGGAAAGCACCATTTTGTGTAGAGGCCGCGCGATTGCCGGCTTTTGGTAACGTGGGGTAATTCGGGGAAGAGTAAAAATGGTGTCCCCTGCAGGAATCGAACCTGCAACTAGCCCTTAGGAGGGGCTCGTTATATCCATTTAACTAAGGAGACAGCACCAGGATAAACGCTGGCCGTTTATCGTGCTGCGTATGTTACCGTAAGTGGGGCTGTGCCTCAAGCGCTGAATCTGAATCTAAAACCTTAGCTCTGATCTGACTAATCTTTTTGAGTAAAAGTGATGTTAATTTGAACAGTCTTGAAAGTGTGAAATTTTTATTTCTGCTGGCCTGCTGATTTAAGCTACTTCTGTTAGTTTTTTTGTGTTAATGATTTTATTTTTTTATTTAATCAAAAGCAGGCCAGTCGAAGTTATTTTTCTGGAGAAGAAAGCATTGATAAAATTTCTTTGACTACAAGGTCAGCGTCAAAACTAATGTCAGTATTATTGAATATAATCTGCTTTGAATACGTGCAGTTGGGTGCAAAGATAACATTACCCTGTAACTTACTATTGTAATCAATGTTTTTTGAATAAAATATACTAACCAATTTCTTATCAAATGCACTTGAGATATGCACTATGGAAGTATCAACGGAAATGACCAAATCAGCGCGCTCAATCAGTGAGATTGTGTCCCAGAAGGATTCAAATATACATAATGAAGTATTTCTCATATCTATATTTAGCCGGGCCAATTCATGGCTGTGCCCAATGATAAAAAAATGGCAATCCGTTATATGTATCAATCCTGACAGAACATCAACTAGTTGCGCCTCATTCATGCTTCTTTCTGCCACGCTTGCAAAAGGATTAATAACAATAATTTTTTTGTCAAAGTGTTTAGTCAGATAGCTGTTGATGTAGTCATTAACTGGTTTTATTGTGGAAATATCATATTTGATTCCATATGAAGAGTAACCCAGTTCCTTCAGTACCATTTTTTGTGGTGTAGTAATATGAAAATTATCGGGAAGTAATAGTGTTTTATTGTATGGCCTTTTAAACCATCCGCCTACGTTTATCGCGTAAGAGTACCTGATTCTGGATAATATTTTTATTTCAAGGCACTCTTTAAGCTCCATCCATGAATACATGCAAATGACAATATCGGTTTTAATTACTTGCAATTGTGAAAGGTTATCGATATCAACAATGTAAAGTTCATCTATACACGCCAGATGACTGAAAAATTCTTCCTTTCTTTTTTCAGCGATAATCTGAACTTTAAATCCTTCATTTTTTAATTTCCGCCAGAGACCGGTATGGCAAACGGCGTCGCCTATCCCCAGATTAACGAAAGGAAAAAGAATTTTTCGCATCCCTTCAGGAATTCTTTCACTCTTTTCCGCAGTCGGAAGAGGCCTGGCGAGGTATACCAGTCTGGCCCTTCTTTTCAGTTCGTGAAAGTACCGATTACGTTTTCTGTTAAGTTTTTTTAATCTATAAAGCAAATCAGATGAAGATGACTTCATTCGTACGGGCACTCCTGATAATCGTCAGGTTGATCTTCCCTGAGAAAATACCTGACTATGATCAAACCAATAACAACCCAGGCTAAAAGAAAATAAATAATATACATATATTTCACATCCTTGCGGATACTATTTATGCAGGAAGCTATGGTAGCAGATAATAATATCACCACAAGAATTTAGTCCTTTATTAAGATAAGGGCTGAATATGAGATGCTGGTTTTTTTATTTTGTTGATGTGATGTTATAAATTCTTTGATTAAAATATTTGTGATTATTTTTTTGTTGGTTTTAAATTTAAAAGGTTTATTTTATAGGTTAACAATAAAGGATGTGTAAAATTCTGGCTAGAATTAACAGAATATAAAACCTGCTAACCCAACCACAAGCAGGCGGGAACCACGTTACCGATCAAAATTCATCCTGTGCGTGAAGTCAGAGATAGTTGCGCTGGATCAATAACGGCGTTTTTGGACAGGCGTAATGTAGCGCAGATGCAAGTAAAGTTGCTTTTTTGTTTATGGCTATCAACGAGGTCGCTATGTCTCTGAAACTCTCCCTGACGCTTATCCTGCTGGTGTGGCTGGGCTATGTGGCTTTTGCCAGTAACTTCTATATGCAGACTTTCGCGCTTTTTAATTAAGGGTCTGCGCCGGTAACGGCAGCCTCCGCCAACAGGCTGCCGTTTAGCGTTAAGAGCAAATCTGCCTACTCTTCCGCCGCCGCTTTCTCCTTGTTTTTGCGCTTTTTCTTCGCTTCCGTTTCTGCTTTAGCACGCGTAGTCATATCGTTGCGGATTTGCGCATGGCTTATCAGCGCGAAGATAAAAGTACCACCGATAATATTGCCCGCCAGCGTCGGCAGCGCGAAGGGCCAGAGAAATTCCTGCCAGCCTATCAGGCCGTTAAACACCAGATAGAGCACCTCTACCGATCCCACCACGATATGCGCTAAATCGCCCAGCGCCACCAGCCAGGTCATCAGGATAATCACCCAGATCTTCGCGTTGCCTGCCGAGGGAAACATCCAGACCATCGTGGCGATAATCCAGCCGGAGATAACCGCGTTGGCGAACATTTCGCCCGGCGTGTTCTCCATCACTTTCTGGCTGATAGCCACAAAGGCGCTCCGCGTCGCATCGTCGAAAATCGGCATATGGGTAAAGGCCAGCGAGGCCAGCGCCGTGCCGATCAGATTGCCGAGCAGCACTACCGCCCAAAGCCTCAGCAGCAGAACCAGATTGCTGCTGGTTGGTTTGTGCATCACCGGCAGTACGGCGGTGACGGTGTTTTCCGTAAACAGCTGCTGGCGCGCCATAATGACAATAATAAAGCCAAAGGTGTAACCAAGATTCTCCAGCAGAAAAGCGCCGGGCACGCCCTCCAGATGCGCCTGAAAAATCCCTTTCGCCATCAGCGAGGCGCCCATCGACAGCCCGGCGGCAATGGCGGAAAACAGCAGCGCCAGGCCGTCGCGTTCCAGCTCTTTCTCGCCGTCCTGTCGAATCTCTTCATGGATAGCCGCCGCGCGTGATGGCAGCGCTTCTTCATCCACTTCTATCTCTTCTCCTTCTTTTTCTTCACTCTCAACTTCTATCTCTTCTTTTTCTTCACGCCTGACTTCTGGCGCCTCTTCCTTTCCTTTACTCTCGACTTCCCCGTTATCTTTTCTCATTTTTCCTGCTCCCGTTATCAGCACCCAGCCTAAGCGTAGCGGGTTTTAACGTTGCTGAAATGTAACTGTATTTCCGCATAAGAGTAACAAGGGTTTAACGAAGCGGCTTTTTTTCGCGGCAGACGGTGGGAACAGGGCATAATATCGTCGACTTAAGCACAGAGTATTATGCGGCAGGCTGCGATACCATTATCAGCTGTGGTACTATTTCACGCATTATTAACAAGCACGATGTCACCAGATGCTCCAGGCCCACAATCTGACCTGCGTTCGCGATGAACGTACGCTGTTCAGCGAACTCAATTTTACCGTTTCCCCGGGCGATATCGTTCAGATCGAAGGCGCCAACGGCGCGGGAAAAACCTCGCTGTTGCGCATCCTGGCGGGCTTAAGCCGCGCGGAGCAGGGCGACGTGCTGTGGCAACAGCGGCCCATTCGCAAACAGCGTGAGGCCTGGCACAGCGCGCTTCTCTATTTGGGACACCAGCCGGGCGTTAAAGCGGTATTGAGCGCGAGGGAAAATCTGCGCTTTTTTCACCCTTCCGAGCCGGAAGAAAGGCTGTGGCAGGCGCTGGAAGAGGTCGATCTGACGGGCTATGAAGAAGTGCCGGTGGCGCAGCTTTCTGCCGGACAGCAGCGGCGGGTCGCGCTGGCCAGATTCTGGCTAAGCCGTGCTCCGCTTTGGATCCTTGATGAACCGCTGACCGCCATTGATAAATCGGGCGTGATCAAGCTGATGGCGCTGTTTGGCCGTCATGCCGATAATGGCGGCTCGGTCATTCTGACCACTCATCAGGATCTGCCTGATTCCGTGCGCCAGTTGCGAAAAATTCGGCTGGCGGAGGCGGAGCAATGATCGGACGCATTATTCAGCGCGAGCTGCGCGTGGCTTTTCGCAGCGGCGCGGAAATCGTTAATCCGCTGTGGTTTTTTCTGATCGTGATTACGCTATTTCCGCTGGGTATCGGGCCAGAGCCGCAGCTGCTGGCGCGCATCGCGCCGGGCATCGTTTGGGTCGCCGCGTTACTCTCTTCGCTGCTGGCGCTGGAGAGGCTGTTTCGCGACGACTTTATCGACGGATCGCTGGAACAACTGCTGCTGCTGCCGACGCCGCTGCCGATAACGGTACTGGGCAAGGTTATCGCGCACTGGCTGGTAACGGGTCTGCCGCTGCTGCTGCTTTCGCCGCTGGCGGCGCTGCTGCTGTCGCTGGATTTCGTCACCTGGCGCGCTATGGCGCTTTCGCTGCTGCTGGGCACGCCGACGCTGAGTTTTCTGGGCGCCATCGGCGTAGGACTGACCGTTGGGCTGCGTCGCGGCGGCGTGCTGCTGAGCCTGCTGGTGCTGCCGCTGGCGGTACCGGTGCTGATTTTCGCCTCGGCGGCCATCGACGCGGCCGGCATGGGGCTGGCGATAAATGGCCAGCTGGCTATCCTCGGCGCGCTGCTGGTAGCCAGCGCTACCCTTGCGCCTTTCGCTACGGCAGCGGCATTGCGGGTTAGCGTACACTAACAATAACAGAACAAACGCTTTTCTTTTTTATATGAGCAATTGAACTATGTGGAAATGGTTACACCAGTTAGCGAAGCCGGACCGGCTTTATCGACTCTGCGGTCGGCTACTGCCCTGGTTTGCAACGGCGGCCGCTGTCGCGCTCGCCACCGGATGGATTTGGGGATTTGGCTTCGCGCCGGCGGACTATCAGCAGGGCGACAGCTATCGCATTATCTATATTCACGTTCCCGCCGCGATGTGGTCGATGGGCATCTATGCCGCTATGGCGGTCGCCGCTTTTACCGGTCTGGTCTGGCAGTGGAAAACAGCCGATCTCGCCGCTGCCGCGATGGCGCCGGTCGGCGCGGTTTTTGCCTTTATCGCGCTGGTAACCGGTTCTGCCTGGGGCAAGCCGATGTGGGGAACCTGGTGGATTTGGGACGCGCGTCTGACGTCGGAACTGGTGCTGCTGTTTCTCTACATGGGCGTCATCGCGCTCTATAACGCCTTTGACGATCGCCGCATGGCGGGCCGCGCGGCCGGGATTTTAATCCTGGTTGGCGTGGTTAATCTGCCAATCATTCACTATTCGGTACAGTGGTGGAACACGCTGCATCAGGGATCGTCCGGTATGCTGCAACAGGCTATCGCGCCTTCGATGCGCACGCCGCTGCGCTGGGCAATAGTGGGCTTCTGGCTGCTGTTTATCTCGCTGACGCTAATGCGCCTGCGTAACCTGCTGCTGTTCAGCGAGCGTCATCGTCCCTGGGTAAAAGAAGTGGCGGAAAAAGGAGCGCGCTCATGACGGCTTTCTCATCCTGGCAGGCCTTTTGGGCAATGGGCGGCTACGCCTTCTACGTCTGGCTTGCCGTCGGCTGCACGCTGATCGCGCTGGGCGCGCTGATTGGGCATACGATCGTCACCCGTTATCGGCTGCTGGCCGATATCCGTCAGCGCGAGTCGCGGGAACGCCGCATTACCGCGGCCAAATTGAAAAAACAGGGAGCTGTTAAGTGAATACCCGTCGCAGAAATCGTCTGCTTGTGGCGATTACGATTCTGGCCGGCCTGGGGCTGGCGACCGCGCTGGTAATGTACGCGCTGCGTTCCAACATCGATCTGTTTTATACCCCCAGCGAAATCCTGAACGGCAAAGGCGAAAGTCTGGAAAAACCGACGCCGGGCCAGCGTCTGCGCGTTGGCGGCATGGTGATGCCCGGCAGCGTCAAACGCGATCCCAATACGTTACAGGTTTCCTTTAAGCTCTACGACGCCAACGGCGTAGTGAGCGTCAGCTATCTCGGCATCCTGCCGGATCTGTTCCGGGAAGGGCAGGGCGTGGTGGCGCAGGGCGTGCTGCAGCCGGGCAACCTGATAGAAGCTAAAGAAGTGCTGGCAAAGCATGACGAAAAATATACGCCGCCAGAAATTGAGGATGCGATGAAGAAGAATCATAAAATGGCGGTAAACCAGCCATGATGCCGGAAATTGGCAGTTTTCTGCTTGCTCTGGGCGTGGCGCTGGCGCTGCTGCTGAGCATCTATCCGCTATGGGGCGCGGCGCGTCAGGACACGCGGCTGATGGGGCTGGCCAGACCGCTGAGCTATGCGCTGTTTGCCTGCGTGCTGGCCGCTTTCGCCGTGTTGGTTCACGCTTTTGTCGTTAACGACTTCAGCGTCGCTTACGTGGCGACCAACTCCAATACCTTGCTGCCGGTCTACTACCGCATTGCGGCAACCTGGGGCGCGCATGAAGGATCGCTGCTGCTGTGGCTACTGCTGCTCAGCACCTGGACGCTGGCAGTGGCGCTGTTCAGCCGCGCGATGCCGCTGGATTCCGTGGCCCGCGTGCTGGCGGTAATGGGCATGATTAACCTGGGCTTCCTGCTGTTTATCACTCTGACCTCGAACCCCTTTACGCGCACGCTGCCCGATTTCCCTATCGACGGCAGCGATCTCAACCCGATGCTGCAGGATATCGGCCTGATTTTCCATCCGCCGCTGCTCTACATGGGCTATGTCGGCTTCTCCGTGGCCTTCGCCTTTGCCATCGCCTCGCTGATGACCGGTCGGCTGGACACCGCCTGGGCGCGCTGGTCGCGTCCCTGGACCACGGCGGCCTGGGTATTTCTGACCATCGGCATCGTGCTGGGCTCGGCCTGGGCCTACTATGAGCTTGGCTGGGGCGGCTGGTGGTTCTGGGATCCGGTGGAAAACGCCTCCTTTATGCCGTGGCTGGCGGGCACGGCGCTGATCCACTCACTGGCGGTGACGGAAAAGCGCGGCACCTTTAAAGCCTGGACGGTGCTGCTGGCGATAACCGCGTTTTCGCTCAGCCTGCTCGGCACTTTCCTGGTGCGTTCGGGCGTGCTGATTTCGGTGCACTCTTTCGCCTCCGATCCGGCGCGCGGCATGTTTATCCTGGCCTTCCTGGTGATCGTTATCGGCAGCTCGCTGCTGCTTTACGCCATCAAAGGCAGCAAGGTGCGTGGCCGCGTACAGAACGAACTCTGGTCGCGCGAATCCTTTCTGCTCGGCAATAACATTCTATTGATTGCCGCCATGCTGGTGGTGCTGCTGGGCACGCTGCTGCCGCTGGTGCATAAGCAGCTTGGCCTGGGCAGCATCTCTATCGGCGAGCCTTTCTTCAACACGCTGTTCACCTGGCTGATGGCACCGATGGCGCTGCTGCTGGGCATCGGCCCGCTGGTGCGCTGGCGCCGCGACGAGCCGCAAAAGCTCTGGAAGCGTCTGGGCGTGGCGCTGATCGTCACGCTGGCGCTCTCTGTTCTGCTGCCGTGGCTGATGCAGGATCGCATCGAAGCGATGACGGTGGTCGGCTTGCTGATGTCGCTGTGGGTGATCTTCCTGACGCTGATGGAGCTGCAAGAGCGCGCCACCCATCGCCATCGCTTTTTCGCCGGTCTGCGCCATCTCTCGCGCAGCCACTGGGGCATGGTGCTGGGCCATCTTGGCGTCGCCGTCACCGTGATCGGCATCGCCTTTAGCCAGAATTACAGCGTGGAGCGCGACGTGCGTATGCGCGCGGGCGACACGGTCGATATCCATAACTATCACTTTATTTTCCGCGACGTGCGCAACCTTGAGGGCGCCAACTACTCGGGCGGCGTCGGCATTATCGACGTAACGCGTAACGGCAAACATGAAGCGACGCTGCGCGCCGAAAAGCGCTACTACAGCGTGGCGCACACCATGATGACCGAAGCAGCGATCGACGGCGGCTTCACGCGCGACCTTTACGCGGCGCTGGGCGAACAGCTGGACAACGACTCCTGGGCCGTGCGCATCTACTACAAACCTTTTGTCCGCTGGATCTGGTTCGGCGGCGTCTTTATGGCGGTTGGCGGCATTTTGTGCCTGCTCGACCCGCGCTATCGTTCGCGTAAAAAAGCGCAGAAGGAGCCCGCATGAAAAAAACGCTCTATCTTCCGCTGGCGCTGTTTCTGCTGCTGGCCGCCGCGCTGATGTGGCAGCTAACCCGCAACGCCAACGGCGACGATCCCACAAAGCTGGAGTCGGCGCTGGTCGGCAAACCGGTGCCGGTGTTTAGGCTGGAATCGCTGGAAAGGCCCGGCAAAATCTACGACCAGTCGGTACTGCGCGACGGTAAACCGATCCTGCTGAACGTCTGGGCGACCTGGTGTCCGACCTGCCGTGCCGAGCATCAGTATCTCAACACACTGGCGGTACAGGGCATTCGCGTCGTGGGGCTGAACTATAAAGACGATCGCGCCAAAGCCGTCAACTGGCTCAATTCGCTGGGCAATCCTTACGCGTTGAGTCTCTATGATGGCGACGGTATGCTGGGGCTGGATTTGGGCGTCTATGGCGCACCGGAAACTTTTTTAATCGATGGCAAAGGGATTATTCGCTATCGCCACGCCGGGGATATGAACGACCGGGTATGGAACAGCGAAGTGAAGCCATTATGGGATAAATATAGCAAGGAGGCAGGCACATGAAATGGATTTTATTACTCGTCACGATGATCTTCTCTTTCGGCGCGCTGGCGGACAACATCGACACTTATAAATTCTCTTCGGTGGCGCAGGAGCAGCAGTATCGCCACCTGACGGAATCGCTGCGCTGTCCCAAGTGTCAGAACAACAGTATCGCCGACTCCAACGCGATGATCGCTGCCGATATGCGCCTGAAGGTTTATGAGCTGCTGCAGAGCGGCCAGACGCCGCAGCAGATCAAAGCCTGGATGGTGGCGCGCTACGGCAATTTTGTCACCTATGAACCGCCGGTTATGGCCTCCACGCTGATTTTATGGGCTGGCCCGGTGCTGTTCGTGGTGGCAGGCGCGCTGGTGATTATCCTGCGCAGCAGAAAACGCACCGGCGCCACGCTGGACGCGGAGCAGCAGGCGCGGCTTGACGCGCTGTTAAACAACAGGAAGCAACCATGAGTGAATTCTGGCTCACCGTTCTGGCGCTGCTGGTTGCCGCCAGCGCGCTGCTGCTGATAGCGGGAGGTCGCGGCCGTGCTTTGCCAGCGGCGGATCGCGATACGCTGAACAAAACGTTTTACCAGCAGCGGCTGGAGGAACTGCAGCAGGATGAAGAGCAGGGCGTAGTGGCGGAGCGAGCGGAAATGATCCGCGAGCTGCAGCAGACGCTGCTGTTGGATATTCCGCCGCAGGAGCCGAGCCGCGAACGCGCCATCAGCCGCTGGGTACTGTTGCCCGGCGTACTGGCGCTGATTCTGGTCAGTCTGGGGCTCTACTTCAAAACCGGTGGATTTGCGCAGGTGCTCGCCTGGCAGCAGGTAAATAATGAACTGCCGGCGCTGCGCGCGCAGCTGATGGATCCGCAGGCGAAGCCGCTGACCATCGAGCAGCTTGCCCGGCTTGGGCTGGGCATTCGCACCTCGCTGCAAAGCGATCCGCGTAACGTGAGCGACTGGCTGATGCTGGGACGCATCGGTATGGTGCTGAACAACGGCGCCACCGCGACCCAGGCTTTCCGCCGCGCCATGCAGCTTTCCCCGCAGGATCCGGAAGTAAAGCTAAGCTATGCTGATGCCCTGACGCGATCGCAGGATCCGCAGGACAATCGCCAGGCCACGGCGATGCTTAATGAAATGATCAAAAACGATGGCGATAATATCCGCATCCTTAGCCTGTTGGCATTTAATGCTTTTAGCCAGCAGCGCTATGCGGAGGCCACAGCGACCTGGCAAAAGATGTTACAATTGTTACCAGCCGACGATAAGCGGGTGGAGATGATCCGCCGCAGCATCGAGCAGGCTAAAACCGAGTCGGGCGGGCAAACCAGCCGTCTGGCGCTGACGGTAACGCTGGCGCAAGGTGCGGAGAAACAGCTCTCCGCAGGCGGCGTGCTCTATATTTCCGTTTCCGACGGCGTCTCTACGGTGCCGGTAGCGGTGAAAAGAGTGCCGCTGAGCCATTTTCCGCTTTCGCTGACGCTGGATGACAGCAACGCTATGATGCCGGAACGTCTGCTTTCCGCGCAGCATCAGCTGCAGGTGCGCGTGCGCATCTCCCGCGACGGCAGCGCCAACCCGCAGAGCGGCGACTGGTTCGGCGTCAGCCCGGTCACGCCTTTTAATGGTCAACAGCAGCTGGCCGTTGAGATTAACCAACAGCAGCCGTAGTCGGCTTTATTTAACAGGGAGAGAGAGATGAACTACCGCATAACGGGCGTGGCGCTGGCCAGCGTTCTGCTGATTGGCTGCGCCAGTTCACCGACGGCGGATGAACCTCAGGGGCGCTCCGATCCGCTGGAAGGCTTCAACCGCACCATGTTCGATTTTAATTACAACGTGCTGGATCCTTATGTCATTCGCCCTGTGGCCGTCGCCTGGCGCGACTATGTGCCGGTGCCCGCGCGCAGCGGTCTGAGCAACTTCCTCGGCAACCTGAGCGAGCCTTCGACGATGGTGAACTATTTCATCGAGGGCAAGCCTTATAAAGCGATGATCCACTTTAACCGCTTCTTCCTGAACACCATTCTGGGGCTGGGCGGCTTTATCGACGTGGCCGGCATGGCGAATCCAACGCTGGCAAAGGAAGAGCCGCGCCGCTTCGGCAGCACGCTCGGCAACTATGGCGTTGGCTACGGCACCTACGTGCAGCTACCGGGCTACGGCAGCTTTACGCCGCGTGAAGATGTGGGCGGCATGGTCGACAACCTTTATGCGCCGCTGGGCTGGCTGACCTGGTGGATGACCGCCGGCAAATGGGCGCTGGAAGGCGTGGAAACTCGCGCGCAGCTGCTGGATTCTGACGCTATTCTGCGCAACTCCAAGGATCCTTACGCCTTTATGCGCGCGGCCTATTTCCAGCGCCACGATTTCCTTGCCAGCGACGGCAAGTTAATTCCGCAGGAAAACCCGAACGCCGCCGCTATTCAGGGCGACCTGGACGACATCGACGCGGAGTAATTTCCGACAGCGCCGTCGACAAGACGTAAAAAAAGGCCCGAAACGGGCCTTTTTGCTTTTTGGCGTTAGATCAGAACTTATAGTTAAAGTTCGCGCCGTAAAGCCAGGCTTTGCCGGTGGAGCGGAAAGTATAAGGACCTTCTTCAATGGTCACGTGCTGACCATGCATATAAGAAAGTCCGAGGTCTACCGAAGCATCCTGATTAAAGGCGTAAGTTGCGCCGGTGCTCAGCCACAGACGATCCTGATCGGGGATCGAAATCGAGCGCTTGTCGGCCGGAACCGGGCTGTCGTCAAACGCGATACCGGCGCGGAAAGTCCAGCTGTCGTCATAGAAGTAAGAGGTGCCGAGCGCGATACGGTACGCGTCTTTATAGCTCTCGTCCTTATAGAACAGCGTCTGGCCATTGCTGCCGGTCGCTTTCAGCTCCTGGAACTGGCTCCAGCTGGTGTAGGTCATGCTGTAGTGCACGGCCCACTGCGGCGCGACCTTATGATAACCAGAAATTTCCCACATCTCCGGCAGATTCAGCGTCAGCGCGCCCGGAATGGTTGACCCGCTGGTGCCGTAAGGCAGGCCGAGGTTACGAGCCTGATTAATCGGGTTGATATAGCCCGGAACGCTGCTCTTATAGTCGCCGTCAAAATCGACTTTCACTTCCGAACGATAGGTAAAGCCGAAGCGGTTGTTTTGATCCACTTCATACAGAATGCCGGCGTTCCAGCCATAGCCCCATTCATCGCCTTTCAGATGGGCGATTTGCGTGTCGGCCGGAAAGCCGAGCGCGCTGCCCGCTTCGCCAGCGTAGCGTTCAATTTTCGCCCGCGCGTAAACGGCATCGAAACCAAGGCCGAAGCTAAAGTGCTGGTTCAGACGATAAGCCGTACTCAGGTTGAAATTCGCGGTTTGCAGATCGGTTTTACCGGCATAAGGGCCGGCAACATAATTATTATTAAATTCCGTCGCCAGTCCGTAATTAGAGGTGGCGGAAGCGCCGAGCCACCATTGATCGTTCAGCGGCTGCACATAATGAATATTGGGAACCCACTGCGTAGGCGCAATATTATCGGCATTCAGGCTGCGGCCACTGAGGCTGCTGGTGCCGTCGATGCTCACGCCAGGATCGATAAACACCGCGCCGACAGAGAACATCGGGCGATCCATCAGCGCCATCGTCGCCGGGTTGCGGCTGGCGGAGGCGGCGGTATCGCCCATTGCGCCCTCGCCGGAGTAGGCGCGGCCCAGACCGGCGGCGGAAAACTCATTCAGTTGAAAGCCAGCTGCGAAAGCATGGGAAGAAACAATGGCCACTGCGCCTGCGAGAGCAGACTTTGCCAACAGGTTTTTATGGTTCATGACCATAACCTCTTTATCTGATTTTTATCAAAACCGCTACTCAGGTAACGGCCGGACGCTACAGAGGGGCTGAAAGAGAGCTAACTAATCAGACCAGTGGCCCCAGTATAGGTCCGCATTCTGTGTTTGTTGCAATATTGTTTTACTGATATTTCTAAATTGATCAATAAAAAGCGATCTGCTTAACAAAATCCTGTGTATAGCGTTAGATCGCACTGAGTCTAGCCTGTTTTAGATCAAATTTACCGTAGATTTTCGCTGCCTGACGGCGCTTATTCACTGAATTGTCGGACAGGAAAACAGGGCAGGCGTAAAATAAAGATGTCACCTTGAGCCCGTGCCCTTAGCGGCCGTTAACCGGAGGATCTTATGACTCATGCCATTAATAAATGTAGCGCCAGCGAAACCGCGGCCTGCTGCTGTGTGGATGTCGGCACCATCATGGACAATACCGATTGCACCGCCACCTGGCGTCATCTGTATGAAAATCGCCAGCAGGCAGAGGCCGCGTTGCAGCAGCTGATCGAAAAAGCCCGTCAGGTGGAATCGGAGCCGTGCGATATCATCGGCCGTTTCGAAGAGAAGCCGGACGGCGTGCAGCTGGACGCGGACTTCACCTTTAGCTGCCAGGCGGAAACCCTGATTTTCCAGCTGGGGCTGCGCTAATCGCCCACCAGCCACGCCGGGTTTTGCTAAAAATGAGTGGGCCAGGCCCGCTCATGGTTCCCGGAATCGTGGCTCTCCTCGCAAATTTCTTTTCCGCATTATGCAAAATGTAAAAATCTGGTTAACAATAAACAGGTCAGACCTCTTTTGGCAATGAAGCCGCCGATTTTTACAGGTGAATAATGAAACCCCTACTGACGCCTCAGGGTCAACGCATAGCGATAACGCACGGCTTACGTACGCCTTTCGCCCGCCAGGCCACGGCGCTACAGGAGATCCCGGCGCTTGAGCTGGGCCGGATGCTGGTCAGCGAACTGCTGATACGCAGCGATATTCCACCGGAAAGCATCGAACAGCTGGTGTTTGGTCAGGTTATCCAGATGCCCGAAGCGCCTAATATTGCGCGCGAAATCGTGCTGGGTACCGCCCTGAGCGTGCGTACCGACGCCTACAGCGTCAGCCGCGCCTGCGCCACCAGCTTTCAGGCGGTCGCCAACGTGGCCGAAAGCCTGCTGGCCGGCGCCATTCAGGCCGGGATTGCAGGCGGTGCCGATTCCGCCTCCGTACTGCCTATCGGCGTCAGCAAAAAGCTGGGCCGCGTGCTGGTCGATCTCAGCAAAGCCCGCTCCCTGCCGCAAAAACTCCGGCTGCTCAGCCAGCTTCGCCCGCGCGATCTACTGCCCGTCCCGCCAGCCGTGGCGGAATATTCCACCGGGCTGCGCATGGGCGACACCGCCGAACAGATGGCGAAAAGCTACGGTATCACGCGCGAACAGCAGGACGCGCTGGCGCATCGCTCGCACCAGCGCGCCGCGAAAGCCTGGCAAGAGGGCAGTCTGGCGCAGGAAGTGATGACAACCTGGGCGCCGCCGTGGCGCGCGCCATTACAGCAGGACAATAATGTGCGGCTGCACTCCAGCCTGAAAGACTACGCCAGGCTACGACCCGCTTTTGACCGTAAACACGGTACCGTCACCGCGGCCAACAGCACGCCGCTGACCGACGGCGCCGCCGCTGTGGTGATGATGACGGAGAACAAAGCCAGAGAGCTTGGCATTGAGCCGCTCGGCTATCTGCGCAGCTACGCTTTCACCGCGATCGGCGTGCAGGAGGATATGCTGCTCGGCCCGGCCTGGGCTTCGCCGCTGGCGCTCGACAGGGCAGGCATCAACTTACAGGATTTGACGCTAATCGATATGCATGAGGCTTTTGCGGCGCAGACGCTGGCTAACCTTAAAATGTTCGCTGATGAAAGATTCGCGCGTGAAGTCCTCAATCGACCGCGCGCGCTGGGCGAAGTGGACGAAGAAAAATTCAACGTGCTGGGCGGCTCTATCGCTTACGGTCATCCTTTTGCCGCAACCGGCGCGCGGATGATCACCCAGACATTATATGAGCTGCGTCGTCGCGGCGGCGGTCTGGGACTGGTTACCGCCTGCGCCGCGGGCGGTCTGGGCGCGGCCATGGTTCTGGAGGCGGAATAATGACGAAATCCGCATTTACCTTCGAGCTGCGCGCGGACAATGTCGGCGTAGTCACTTTCGATGTGCCAGGTGAAAAACTGAATACGCTGAAAGCGGAATTCGTCGGGCAGATTCGGGAGGTTATCGCCCAGGCTCGCCGCCAGCCGCAGCTGGTTGGGCTGGTGCTGATTTCCGGCAAGCCGGACTCTTTTATCGCCGGCGCGGACATCACTATGATCGCCGGCTGCCGCTCGGCGGAAGAGGCGGCGGCGCTGGCGCGGCAGGGACAAAAAGTCATGGCGGAGATCGCGGCTCTGCCTTTTCCGGTGGTGGCGGCTATCCACGGCGCCTGTCTTGGCGGCGGGCTTGAGCTGGCGCTCGCCTGTCATCAGCGCGTCTGCACGCTGGATGAGAAAACGCAGCTTGGACTGCCGGAGGTGCAGCTGGGCCTGCTGCCCGGCTCTGGCGGTACGCAGCGGCTGCCGCGGCTGATGGGCGCCTCGCGCGCGCTGGAGCTGATACTGACCGGTAAAACGCTGCGCGCTAAGCAGGCCTTAAAACTGGGACTGGTAGAGGAAGCCGTACCGCAGACCATCCTGTTGGAAACGGCGGCGGAAATGGTGCGCAAAGGACGGCAGCCGCGCAAAAGCCTGCCGCTGCGCGAGCGCCTGCTCAATGCGCCTTTAGGTCGCGCTCTGCTTTTTAAACAGGCGGCTAAAAGCGCGGAGGCGAAAACCCGCGGCAACTATCCCGCCACGCGCAAAATTCTTTCGGTGATACGTACCGGGCTACAGCATGGCCGCAGCGCGGGCTACGCCGCCGAAGCGAAAGCCTTCGGCGAGCTGGCGATGTCGCCGGAATCCGTTGCGCTGCGCGGCCTCTTTTTTGCGACCACGCAAATTAAGAGCGATCGCGGCGCCGAAGCCGCGCCGGTCGAGCTGAAAACGATCGGCGTGCTGGGCGGCGGACTAATGGGCGGCGGCATCGCTTATGTCACCGCCTGTCGCGGAAACCTGCCGGTGCGCATCAAAGATATCCGGCCGGAGGGCATCAATCACGCGCTGAAGTACAGCTGGGATCTGCTAAGCAAAAAGGTCGAACGCCGCCACCTGACGGCAGGGCAGCGCCAACGGCAGATGGCCCTGATAAGCGGCGCTCTGGATTACCAGGGGTTTCGCCATCGCGATCTGGTGATCGAAGCGGTGTTTGAAGATCTCTTTCTCAAGCAGAAGATGGTAGCGGAAGTCGAAGCCAACGCCTCGCCGACCACGATTTTCGCCTCCAATACCTCTTCGCTGCCGATTGGCGATATCGCCGCCCATGCCCGCCGCCCCGAAAACATTATCGGCCTGCACTATTTCAGCCCGGTTGACAAAATGCCGCTGGTTGAGGTGATCCCTCACGCGCAAACCAGCGCGCAAACCGTCGCCACCACGGTAAAGCTGGCGAAGCTGCAGGGAAAAACGCCGATAGTAGTGGCGGATCGCGCCGGATTTTATGTGAACCGTATCCTTACGCCCTGCATCAACGAGGCGCTGCTCTGCCTGTTAGAAGGCGAACCGATAGAAAATATCGACGAGGCGCTGATGGACTTCGGCTTTCCTGTAGGGCCAATCCAGCTGCTGGACGAGGTCGGTATTGATACGGGCGCGCATATTTCGCCTGTGCTGGAAAAAGCCTGGGGCGAGCGTTTTCAGGCGCCGCCCGCGCTGGACGCTATCCTTAACGATAACCGGAAAGGGAAAAAAAACGGTCGGGGATTTTACCGTTACGACAGGCCCGGTGGTAAAAAACAGCCGGACGCGTCAGTTTACCGGTTGCTGAACCTGCAGCCGAAGGCACGGCTGGGCAAGGAGATCATCGCCCGACGCTGTGTCATGATGCTGTTGAACGAAGCGGCCAGGGCTTTTGACGAAGAGGTCATTCGCAGCGCGCGCGACGGCGATATTGGCGCGGTGTTCGGCATCGGTTTTCCGCCGTTTTTAGGCGGCCCGTTCCATTATATGGACAGGCTGGGCGCGGAGCGGATAGTGGCGCAGCTGGAGCAGCTTTCGCAAAGTTTGGGGGCGCGCTTTACGCCCTGCGAGCGGCTGCGAAAAATGGCGCAAACGGGAGAAACCTTTTACAAAACGTTAAGTAAGGCGAATACCCAGCCTGTTTCAACGGGTTAAATCAGGCGCTGTGAAAACCGGCTGGCAACCGCTGGTCAACGGGCGGTTATTTAGTAAACAATCGGTTGACTTGCCTTCGGGCATTAGGGTACAACACAGCGTTCATTCACAGAGTGAAGAGTCGGGCAACGCGTTTTACCCGGCGTTTATGTTTAATAACAGCGGTGCGATATGCAAGTTTTCATTATGCGTCACGGCGATGCGGCACTGGATGCAGCCAGTGATGCGGTAAGACCTTTGACTCTTTGCGGCTGCGACGAGTCAAGACAGATGGCGGGCTGGCTTAACGGACAGAAACCCGATATCGATCGGGTGCTGGTGAGTCCTTACCTTCGGGCCGGGCAGACGCTTTCCACAGTGCGTGAAGCGCTGATCCTGCCTGCGGAACCGGAAGTGCTGGCCGAGCTGACGCCCGGCGGCGATCCAGGCCTGGTGGCTTGCTACCTGCAGGCGCTGGCGAAAGAGGGCGTGAAAGCGGTGCTGGTGATCTCTCATCTGCCGCTGGTGGGCTATCTGGTTTCCGAACTCTGCCCGCAGGAAGCGCCGCCGATGTTCGCTACTTCCGCTATCGCCAGCGTCACGCTGGACGCCGAGAGCGGCTGCGGCAAGCTCGAATGGCAGGTCAGCCCGAGGCGGCTGGCGAAAGCGATGTAGTTTGCCGAGGATACCGATCTCGTTGCGGGCAGCTGTAGCGGCTGCCGCTTCTCAACGCGGGTCGGATAGCCTGACTCCTCTCTAAGGCAGTTCCGGCGGCTGCCACTCTTCCACTTCAATCAGCACCAGCAGCGCGGCGTCGCCGCCGAACAGCTTTGGCGCCTGATGAAAAGCCATCACCATTGGATGCTGCGCCAGCCACAGCGGCGTCTGCTGCTTGAGCACATGCTTGCCGTGACCGTGCATCACGCTGGCGCAAAAAATATGCTCGCGACGGCAGGCCGCAATCAGCGCGCCCAGCTCCTCTTTGGCCTGCTTCTGCGTCAGGCCGTGCAAATCCAGAAAGATTTCCGGCGTGTAGTCGCCGCGCCGCAGCTTCTTCAGCTCATAGTGGCTGACATCGCTTCTGACATAGCGCACCGGGCCTTCCGCCGAGAGCAGAGGCTGAAACTCGTCGGAAAAATAGTGGCTGTTGTCCATCTGCTCTGAAAGCAGGCGTTTTTGCGGCACCTGCGAGAATTTCTTGCGCGGCGGCTTATGGACAATAGTGTCCTGAGCCAGCCTGCGGGTGCCGGTCATCAATCCACGAAACAGCGCTTCATCTTCGGCGCTCAGGGGCTGTTTTTTACTCATTTTTTCCTCGGGCGGCGCGCGGCGGCGGGATTTTTAGCAATATATTCGCAAGTTTACCCTGTCTGCTCCCCGCAAATAAACAAATGTCAGTTTTTTCACGCCTGCGCGCTGGATTCTCGTCAGCTTCATGGCAAACTAGCTGCCGAGTTGAGTTTGGCCTGTGGAGGGCATTTTGGACAAAATTTTCGTTGATGAGGCAGTCAGTGAGCTGCATACCATCCAGGATATGCTGCGCTGGACGGTTAGCCGGTTTGCGGCCGCGGATATCTGGTACGGCCACGGCACCGACAATCCCTGGGACGAAGCCGTACAGCTGGTGCTGCCGACGCTCTGGCTGCCGCTGGACATCCCGGAAGATATGCGCGCCGCGCGGCTGACTTCCAGCGAGCGCCACCGCATTGTCGAACGGGTTATTCGTCGCATCAACGAGCGCCTTCCTGTCGCCTACCTGACCAATAAAGCCTGGTTCTGCGGTCACGAGTTCTATGTGGACGAGCGCGTGCTGGTGCCGCGTTCGCCTGTCGGCGAGCTGATCAACGATCGCTTCGCGGGCCTGATTTCACATGAGCCGAAACATATTCTGGATATGTGTACCGGCAGCGGCTGTATCGCTATTGCCTGCGCCTACGCCTTCCCGGAAGCGGAAGTGGACGCCGTGGATATCTCAGCGGACGCGCTGGCCGTCACCGAACAAAACATCGCCGCCCACGGTATGGATCACCAGGTTACGCCGATTCGCGCCGATCTGTTCCGCGAGCTGCCGAAAACCCCTTACGATCTGATCGTCACTAATCCGCCTTATGTGGATGAAGAAGATATGGACGACCTGCCGGATGAGTATCGTCACGAGCCGGAGCTGGGACTGGCGGCGGGCCGCGACGGGCTGAAGCTGGCGCGTCGCATTCTGGCCTGCGCGCCGGACTACCTGAGCGAAGAGGGCGTGCTGATCTGCGAAGTGGGCAACAGCATGGTGCATATGATCGAACAGTATCCCGATGTGCCTTTCACCTGGCTGGAATTCGCCAACGGCGGCGACGGCGTCTTTATGCTGACCCGTCAGCAGCTGATCGACGCGCAGCACCACTTCTCCATTTATAAAGATTAAGCTAAGAGGTCTTAATGGCAGGCAATACGATTGGACAGTTATTCCGCGTCACCACTTTTGGCGAATCTCATGGCCTGGCGTTGGGCTGTATCGTCGACGGCGTGCCGCCCGGCATTCCCCTGACGGAAGCCGATCTGCAGCACGATCTGGATCGCCGTCGTCCCGGCACTTCGCGCTACACCACTCAGCGTCGCGAGCCGGATCAGGTAAAAATCCTCTCCGGCGTGTTTGAAGGCGTTACTACCGGCACCAGCATCGGCCTGCTGATTGAAAACACCGACCAGCGTTCGCAGGATTACGGCGCAATCAAAGATCTGTTTCGTCCTGGCCATGCCGACTATACCTACGAGCAAAAATATGGCCTGCGCGACTACCGCGGCGGTGGACGCTCGTCGGCGCGCGAAACCGCGATGCGCGTAGCGGCCGGCGCTATCGCCAAAAAATATCTGGCGCTAAAGCACGGCGTGAAAGTGCGCGGCTACCTGGCGCAGATCGGCGACGTGGCCTGCGAGCTGAAAGACTGGGAGCAGGTTGAGCAGAACCCATTTTTCTGCCCCGATCCTTCTAAAATCGAGGCGCTGGACGAGCTGATGCGCGCGCTGAAAAAAGAGGGCGATTCAATCGGCGCAAAAGTTTCCGTGATGGCGGAAAACGTGCCGGTCGGCCTGGGTGAACCGGTATTCGACCGACTGGACGCCGATCTGGCCCACGCGCTGATGAGCATTAACGCGGTGAAAGGCGTGGAGATTGGCGACGGTTTTGCCGTGGTCACCCAGCGCGGCAGCGAACATCGCGACGAGATCCGCGCGGGCGGTTTTAGCAGCAACCATGCGGGCGGCATCCTCGGCGGCATCAGCAGCGGCCAGCCGATTCTGGCGACGCTGGCGATGAAACCGACCTCCAGTATCACCGTGCCGGGCAACACCATTACCCGTCAGGGCGAAGAAACCGAGATGATCACCAAAGGCCGCCACGATCCCTGCGTAGGGATCCGCGCCGTGCCGATCGCCGAAGCGATGATGGCGATTGTGCTGATGGATCATTTACTGCGTCACCGCGGGCAGAACGCAGACGTACAGACCACTATTCCACGCTGGTAAAAACATGAACAAGACGCTGTTGGCGCTTTGCGGCCTGCTGCTCAGCGCTTCCGCTCTGGCGGCGACGCCCTGGCAATCTATCCGGCAGCCGATAAGCGGCACGCCGCAGGCGATCGGCTCCTTCGCCAACGGCTGTATCGTCGGCGCGCAGGAACTGCCGCTGAACGATCCGACTTACCAGGTGATGCGCCAGGATCAGCGTCGTTTTTATGGCCATCCCGATCTGATCCTCTTTATTCAGCGACTCAGCGCGCAGGTGCACAATCTGCAGCTGGGCGAAGTGCTGATCGGGGATATGGGTATGGCGGCAGGCGGGCGCTTCAGCAGCGGTCACGCCAGCCACCAAACCGGGCTGGACGTCGATATCTGGCTGCAATTGCCGAAAACGCGCTGGAGCCCGCAGCAGCTGCTTAAGCCGCAGCCGCTGGATTTGGTGACGGCAGACGGCAAAAATGTGGTGGCGCGCCACTGGCAGCCGCAGATCGACAGTTTGATTAAACTGGCGGCGAAAGATGACGATGTGACGCGCATCTTCGTTAATCCGGCGATTAAAAAGCAGCTTTGCGCTGATGCGGGCAGCGATCGCGACTGGCTGCGCAAGGTGCGGCCCTGGTTTGGTCATCGCGCGCATATGCACGTGCGTCTGCGCTGTCCGGCGGGCAGCATGGAGTGTGAGGATCAGCCAGCGCCGCCGCCGGGCGACGGCTGCGGCGCGGAGCTGGAAAGCTGGTTCGCGCCGCCAAAACCGTCCGGCGCGCCGGTGAAGCGCGAGCCGCCGCCGCTGCCGCCTTCTTGTCAGGCGTTGCTGGATAATCATCAGCTTCAGGAATAAAAAATGGAATGGTTTGCCGTTAGTCCGCTGCTGCTTGGCGTGCTGTTTTTTATCGCCGTACTGGCCGCGTTTATCGATTCCATCGCGGGCGGCGGCGGCCTGTTAACGGTGCCGGCGCTGCTGGCGGCCGGACTCTCTCCTGCCCAGGCGCTGGCCACCAACAAGCTGCAGTCGGTAGGCGGCTCGTTCTCCGCCAGCCTCTATTTTATCCGCCGTAAAGCGGTGGATCTCAGCGCGCAGCGGCTGAATATTCTGATGGCCTTTATCGGTTCGATTATCGGCGCGGTGCTAATCCAGCATATCCAGCCGGGCCTGCTGCGCCAGGTACTGCCGCTGCTGATTATCTCAATTGGCCTCTATTTTCTGTTGATGCCTAAAATCGGCGAAGAAGATCGTCAGCGGCGCCTGCATGGTCTGCCGTTCGCGCTGGTGGCGGGCGGCTGCGTCGGTTTTTACGACGGCTTTTTCGGGCCGGGCGCCGGCTCCTTCTACGCGCTGGCCTTCGTCACGCTGTGCGGCTTTAACCTGGCGAAGTCCACGGCACACGCCAAAGTACTCAATTTCACCTCTAACCTCGGCGGCCTGCTGTTTTTTATCTTCGGCGGCAAAGTGGTGTGGGGCACCGGCCTGATTATGCTGATCGGCGCCATCTGCGGCGCGCGGCTCGGCGCGAGACTGGTGCTGAGCCGCGGGCAAAAGCTGATCCGTCCGATGGTGGTCACCGTTTCCGTGGTGATGAGCGCTAAGCTGCTCTACGACAGCCACGGCGCGGTGATTTCCGCCTGGCTGCACCAGCTGTTGGGCTGAATTTTTGACTCTCAGCGTCGCAAGACATGAATTTTTGCAGAAGAGAACCATGCTGACTCACGATTATCCGCAGCTGATTGAGATTTTCGACCGCTGCTTTTTCGCCGATTATCAGACTCGTCTGGTAAAGGGCGACGACGAACCCATCTATCTGCCCGCCGACGACGAGACGCCTTATCACCGTATCGTATTCGCTCACGGCTACTACGCCAGCGCGCTACATGAGATTTCGCACTGGTGCATCGCCGGCGCGGAGCGGCGTAAGCAGGTGGATTTCGGCTACTGGTACTGTCCCGATGGCCGCGACGCCATGACGCAGGGCCAGTTTGAGGCGGTGGAAGTGAAGCCGCAGGCGCTGGAGTGGATGTTTTGTGTCGCGGCGGGCTTTCCCTTCAACGTAAGTTGTGACAATCTCAATGGCGATTTCGAGCCGGACCGCATCGCGTTCCAGCGCAAGGTACATGCGCTGGTAATGGCTCACCTGGAAAAGGGAATTCCGTCACGGCCAGCCCGCTTTATCGCCGAACTGGGTCGCTACTACTCAACGCCGCCGCTGACCGCAGCGCAGTTTTCCTGGCCGGAAGATCTCTGAGCCAGCAGGGTAAATAAGGAATTGTATGATTGATGAATTTGAAGCGCGTATTCTGGCTCTGATCGACAACATGGTAGAGAGCGCCAGCGACGACGAACTCTTCGCCAGCGGCTATCTGCGCGGCCATCTGACGCTGGCGGTAGCCGAGATTGAGCAGTCTGGCGAGCATACGCCGGAAGCGCTGCAGATCCAGGTGCTGAACAGCCTGGAAAACGCCATCCATGCCGGTGAGCTTTCGCCGCGCGACCAGGCGCTGGTTCTGGGCATGTGGGATAATCTGTTCCTGCAGGCGCGCCATCCTTCCTGATCCGCAGGCGGCCGTAGCGCCGCCTCAACTCGCTAGCCCGTCGCCTTCACCGCTTTGCCTTTCAGCAGCTTTCTGACCCAGTAGCGGTTAGGATGCGTGGCCGCCAGCGTCTGGCGATCCAGCGGAATCGGCTCGCCGCACAGCTCCGCCGCCAGCGCTTCCGCCGCCAGCGGGCCGCTGCATAAGCCTCGCGAGCCCAGCGCGCCCAGCACGAACAGACCGCGATAAACCGGCGCGGGTTGAGCATCGGCCTGATTTTTCGCCAGATCCGCATACTGCTCCAGCGTTTGCTGATAGTCGGGCAGCGGCCCGATCATCGGCAGGTGATCGCGGGTGGCGCAGCGCACGCCGTTACGCGCACTGCCCGCGCTGACGTCCACTTCCTGCGGCCAGTCGGCCTCCGGCAGGCAGCGGATCAGCCGTTCCCGGTTCTCCTGCTGATCGGCTTCCCGATAGTGCGTAGAGCTGTCGGCACGATGATAGCTCGCGCCGATGCAGTGATGCTGATTGCGCGGATTCACCGGCGTCAGATAGCCGTCGTAGCATAATACCTGCTTAAGCTGACCCAGCCCTGGCGCGGTTGGAATATGGCTGACCTGACCGCTAACGGCATAGGCGGGAAGCTTTTCGCTCTGCGCAAACGCGGTTAGCTGATGGCCGGTCGCCAGCACCACGTTGCGATGTGTCCGCGCGGGCCTGTCGACAAACTCAAGGCGCCAGCCCTCAGCGGTATCGGTAAGCGTTATCAGCGCGTGATGCCAGTGGACAATCAGTCCCTGCTGCTGTGCCAGCCCGAACAGCGCGGGCGTCAGCTGCCCTGGCGAAAGCCAGCCACCGGCCGGATAGGTGATGCCTCCGCAGCCGGTTTCCACGCCGCACAGCGCTTCCGCCTGCTGGCGATCTACTCCGCAGGCAATCTCTTCCGGCAGCCGCATCGTCAGCATTTTAGCGATCTTCTCCGCGCTTTTTTCATCCCAGCCAAGCTGCGTCACGCCGCACCAGTCGTGATCGAAGGCGACCGGCAGCCGATCGTACAGGCGACGGGCAAAGGTAAAAGCCGCCGGGAAAAAGCGAGCCAGCGCCGGATCGTGATGGTTCAGCAGCGGATAAAGCGCGCCCTGACGATTGCCGGAAGCGCCCTGAGCCGGTTCGCCGTCGCTGCTGTAAAGCGTGACTTTTTTGCCGCGCCGCAGCAGCGCCAGCGCCAGCAGCACGCTGGCGATACCGCCGCCTATCAGCGCGATATCCTCACCTTCCGCCGCCGGACGGCAGTACCACGGCGCAACGGCCTGCGCGTCGATACTCTTTTCCAGCACGCCGCAAAGCATATGGCGTTTGGGGCCGAACCCTTTACGCTTAGTCAGCGTGAAGCCCGCCTCCTGTAAACCGCGCCGCACAAAGCCAGCGGAGGTAAAGGTCGCCAGCGTGCCGCCGGGACGCGCCATTTTCGCCATACAGGCGAACAGCCCGGGCGTCCACATATCGGGGTTTTTCGACGGCGCGAAACCATCTAAAAACCAGGCGTCGACCTGCTGATGCAGGCTGTCGTCAAAAGCGGTAATCAGCTGATTGATATCGCCAAACCAGAGATCCAGCGTGACGCGCCCGCCATCCAGCAGCAGACGATGACAGCCGGGCAGGGCGACGGGCCACTGTTCGCGTAGCGCCTGCGCGTACTCCGCCAGTTCCGGCCAGCGCTGATGCGCGCTGGCCAGATCTTCGGTGCTGAACGGGTATTTTTCACAGCTGATAAAGTGCAGGCGCCGCAGCTGCGCCTGCGGCTTTTCGGCGCGGAAGCGGTCGAACGCCTGCCACAGCGTCAGAAAGTTCAGGCCGGTGCCGAAACCGGTTTCGGCAGCGATAAACAGCTCGCGTGAGTGCTGCGTGAAACGGTCGGGCAACCCGTTGCCGCCGAGAAACACGTAGCGCGTCTCTTCCAGTCCGTTTTCGTTGGAAAAATAGACGTCGCCAAAGGTTCGGGATACAGGTGTACCCTGTTCATTCCAGCTTAGTTCGGCCTGCTCAATCGGGGCGCTGTTCACGGCAAAAGCTCAGTTATCTTGTGGTGTTGCGATTGTAATCCCGAGGGCGCGCCCACGCAAATTTACAAAAGTTAACCGCTGGTTGGACTTGTTCGGCTTACAACTGTAAGCTAAAGTGCGTGTCGAATCCTAATATAAGTAGTTAACGAGGTATTGAATGAAACGTGCAGTGATTACTGGCCTGGGTATCGTTTCCAGCATTGGTAATAACCAACAGGAAGTTCTTGCATCTCTGCGTGAAGGTCGTTCCGGCATTACCTTCTCCCAGGAGCTGAAAGACTCCGGCATGCGTAGTCACGTCTGGGGCAACGTCAAACTTTCTAAAGACGAAATCTCCAGCCTCATCGATCGCAAAACCCTGCGTTTTATGAGCGACGCTTCCATTTATGCCTATATCTCTATGCTGGAAGCGGTAAAAGATTCCGGTTTAACCGTTGAACAATACCAGAACAACCCGCGTGTTGGCCTGGTGGCCGGTTCCGGCGGCGGCTCGCCGATCAACCAGGTAGCCAGCGTTGACGGTATGCGCGCCAAAGGCCTGCGCGGCGTCGGCCCTTACATGGTGACCAAAGCGATGGCTTCCGGCGTTTCCGCCTGCCTGGCGACGCCGTTTAAAATTCACGGCGTTAACTACTCTATCAGCTCCGCCTGCGCCACTTCCGCGCACTGCATCGGCAACGCCGTAGAGCAGATTCAGCTGGGCAAACAGGACGTAGTCTTTGCCGGCGGCGGCGAAGAACTGTGCTGGGAAATGTCCTGCGAGTTCGACGCTATGGGCGCGCTCTCCACCAAATATAACGAGACGCCGGAAAAAGCGTCACGCACCTACGACAACAACCGTGACGGCTTTGTTATCGCCGGCGGCGGCGGCATGGTAGTTGTGGAAGAGCTGGAGCACGCACTGGCTCGCGGCGCGCACATCTACGCGGAAGTGGTCGGCTACGGCGCCACCTCCGACGGCGCGGACATGGTAGCGCCATCGGGCGAAGGCGCAATGCGCTGTATGCATCTGGCGATGGAAGGCCTCGATACGCCAATCGACTACCTGAACACGCACGGTACTTCCACGCCGGTCGGCGACGTGAAAGAGCTGGGCGCAATCCGCGCAGTCTTTGGCGACAAGACGCCAGCCATGTCGGCTACCAAAGCGATGACCGGTCACTCTCTGGGCGCGGCCGGCGTTCAGGAAGCGATCTACTCGCTGCTGATGCTGGAGCACGGCTTTATCGCGCCGAGCATCAACATTGAAGAGCTGGATCCGGCAGCGGAAGGTCTGAATATCGTGACCAAACCAACCGAACAGCAGCTGACCACCGTTATGTCCAACAGCTTCGGCTTCGGCGGCACTAACGCCACGCTGGTAATGCGCAAGCTGTAATCGTCTGTCTTAAAAGGATGCTCCACAGGGGCATCCTTTACTCCCTTCGTTGTTTACCCCGCTAAACGCTCTGTTTACCACCTTAAACAATGTCTTGCCGTTAGCCAGTTATACTCCTGTTTTTAACTCCTTTAAGCGTGATTGTATCGGGAAGCGTTGCCGCCTCGGAGCTGCTGTTCCGACACCGACGGCTTAAGGATTTCCGTTCGTTATCTTCAGAAAACAGGCGATCCATGCTCTCCCTTATGCATAAAAACGTCTCTGTGAGGCTGGCCTCAATCTCTTTCGCCGTCTTTCTGACTTATCTGACCGCCGGCCTGGCGCTGCCGGCGATCCCGCTGTTTGTCTATCAGGAGCTGGGGCTGAATAACGTGATGGTCGGCGTAGCGGTTGGCATTCAGTTTTTCGCTACGCTGCTGACGCGCGGCTATGCCGGAAAGCTGGCCGACCAGCGCGGCGCGAAGCGCTCGGTGCTGCAGGGAATGATCGCCTGTGCACTGGCAGGCGTCGCCTGCATGCTGGCGGCCACGCTACCCGTGCCGGTGATGGCGAAATTTACGCTGCTGGCGGCAGGAAGGCTGCTGCTGGGCTTTGGCGAAAGCCAGCTGCTGACCGGCAATCTCACCTGGGGGATGGGGCTGGCGGGAGCAACGCGCGCCGGTCAGGTCATCTCCTGGAACGGCATGGCTATTTACGGCGCGCTGGCCGCTGGCGCGCCGTTGGGACTGATGCTGTACCAGCGCTGGGGATTCGCCGGGATCGGCGTTGCCGCTCTGTTGCTGCCCGTTGTCGCGCTACTGTTTAACTTTTGGGTAAAGCCGGTGCCGATACATGGCGGCGAGCGGCCTTCGCTGTGGAAAGTAGTGGGGCAAATCCGCTCTCCCGGTATTGCGCTTGCCCTACAGGGAACGGGCTTCGCCGTTATCGGGACTTTTACCACGCTTTGGTTCGCCAGCCAGCACTGGAGCAATGCCGGCTTCGCGCTGACCGCTTTTGGCCTCGCCTTTGTGCTGGTGCGCATCCTGTTCGGCTGGATGCCGGATCGCCTCGGCGGCGTGCGGGTGGCGTTGTTTTCGCTGGCGGTGGAAGCGGTCGGGCTGCTGCTGCTGGGGATGGCGACCAACGGCTGGCTGGCGCTGGCGGGCGCGGCGCTGACCGGCTGCGGCTGCTCGCTGGTATTCCCGGCGCTGGGCGTGGAAGTCGTTAAACGGGTTGCGCCGCAGGTTCGCGGCACGGCGCTGGGCGGCTTCTCGGCCTTTCAGGATATCGCCTACGGCGTCAGCGGCCCGCTTACCGGCATCCTCGCCACCTCGCTGGGCTACGGCTCCGTTTATCTTGCCGGCGCGGCCTGTGCGGCGTTGGGTATCGGCGTCACGCTTGGCTTTGCACGAAAGGGGTAAAAGGTTGCGAGCGATACAGGGCTGATTGTTATCGCCAAATACGTTAATCTTGCCGTTTCGTAAACCGCAGATAACACTCATGATGAAAAACCGGCTGACAATCAAGGATATCGCCCGACTGAGCGGCGTAGGGAAATCCACCGTTTCGCGCGTGCTGAACGGTGAGCAGGGTGTCAGCCAGAAAACGCGAGAAAAAGTAGAAGCGGTTATCCACCAGCAGGATTTTACGCCTTCCAGATCGGCCCGCGCCATGCGTGAACAAAGCGACAGGGTCGTTGGCATTATCGTCTCGCGACTCGACTCGCCGGCGGAAAACCAGGCGCTCAGGGCTATGCTGCCGCTGTTTTATCAGCAGGGCTTCGACCCGGTGATAATGGAAAGCCAGTTCGACCCGGAGCAGGTGCAGGGACAGCTGCATATGCTGGCGCGACGCCACGTGGACGGCGTTATCCTGTTCGGCTTCAGCGGCCTGAGCGAAGGGATGCTCGACGGCTGGCAGCAGAAAATGGTGGTGATGGTGCGCAGCTACGCCGGTTTCTCATCGGTCTGCTATGACGACGCGGGCGCGGTCAATCTGCTGATGGATAAGCTTTATCAGCAGGGGCATCGCCATATCAGCTACCTGGGCGTACAGCAAAGCGACGCCACCACGGGAGCCTGTCGCTGGCAGGCCTATCTGGCGGCCTGTCGGCGGCTGGAGCTCAATGCGCTTGGCGAACTGGGCGAGTTAAGCTGGCAGCATGGTTTTGAGCGCGCGCGCGACGTGCTGACGCCGCAAACCACGGCGCTAATCTGCGCCTCGGACAGCATCGCGCTTGGCGCCAATAAATATCTGCAGCAGCAGCCTGGCCGCATCCAGGTTTGCGCCATCGGCAATACGCAGCTGGCGAGCTTCTTGTTCCCGGAAACGCTGGCCGTCGAATTTGGCTATGGCGAGGCGGGCACGCAGGCGGCCAGGCAATTGCTTGCCCAGCTAAACGGCGAAGCTGACATCACTCATTTTATCGTTCCGTGTCGCCTTTCCGGCGTTGAATAAGCATTATTCCCTCCGCTTTTGTGATCTTCTTTTAAAAATGGGAACGTTCCCTTTTTCTGCGGAAATATTTCCCGTTACACTCGGCGAACTCAATAAGGCGCTGTGCCTGCAGTCAGTTTGAATAAAGGAAGCCAGAGTGTTATCAACAGGTTAATTATCTCTTCTTCAGCTTTCAGAATTAACGGCAAATAGTCTCTGATAAGAGTGCCGGGTTATTTATTCATTTTATTTTTTAATAAAAGGATTTCCCGTGGATAAAATAAAAGAAAACAGCGATCGGCTGATTGAGCTGGTCGGCGGCAAAAACAATATTGCCGCCCTTAGTCATTGTATTACCCGATTACGTTTTGTTCTTCACGATGCCAGCCTGGCGCAGCCCAAACTTATCGAAGCGCTGCCGATGGTGAAGGGCTGCTTTACCAATGCCGGCCAGTTCCAGGTGGTGATCGGAACCGAAGTCGGCGTCTGGTATCAGGCGCTACGGGCCGCCACAGGCGTTGGCGAAGCCAATAAAGAACAGGTCAAAGTCGCGGCGCGGCAAAATATGAAATGGTCCGAACGAGCGATATCCCATCTGGCTGAAATATTCTTCCCGCTGCTGCCGGCGTTAATATGCGGTGGTTTGCTGCTGGGCTTCCGCAATATTATCGGTGACGTGCCTTTTTCCAATGGGCAAACGCTGGCGCAGCAATCTTCGGCCTGGCAAACGCTCTATGATTTTTTATGGCTGCCGGGCGAAGCGATATTTATGTTTTTACCTGTAGCCGTTTGCTGGTCGACGGTGAAAAAAATGGGCGGCACGCCGGTATTGGGTATCGTGCTGGGCGTAACCCTGGTTTCTCCGCAGCTGATGAACTCTTATTTGCTGGGCCAGCAAATACCGGAAGCCTGGGATTTCGGCTGGTTCGTCATTGAAAAAGTCGGCTATCAGGCGCAGGTGATTCCGTCGGTGCTGGCCGGAATGGCATTGGCCTGGATAGAACTTCGCCTGAAAAAATGGGTGCCGGACTATCTCTGGCTGGTAGTCGTGCCGGTCACCACTATCCTGCTGGGCGTCTTCCTCGCGCACGCGTTGATCGGGCCTTTTGGCCGCCTGATTGGCGATGGCGTCGCCTGGGGCGTGAAAGCCCTGATGACCGGCAGCTTCGCCCCCATAGGCGCCACGCTGTTCGGCTTCCTCTATGCGCCGCTGGTGATCACCGGCATTCATCAAACCACGCTGGCGATCGATCTACAGATGATCAACAGCATGGGCAGCACGCCGCTCTGGCCACTGATCGCGCTTTCCAACATCGCTCAGGCTTCCGCCGTGGTCGCGGTGATTATTATCAGCCGCAAAGCCAACGAGCGTGAAATCTCGGTGCCTGCGGCGATCTCCGCCTATCTGGGCGTCACTGAACCCGCCATGTACGGCATCAACCTGAAATACCGCTTCCCGATGCTCTGCGCCATGATCGGCTCCGCGCTGGCGGGCCTGCTCTGCGGCCTGACCGGCGTGCTGGCCAACAGTATCGGCGTCGGCGGCCTGCCGGGCATCTTATCCATACAGCCGCAGTTCTGGCTGACTTTTCTGGCGGCAATGCTGATAGCGATTGCGGTGCCGCTGCTGTTGACGCTGCTGGTGTGGCGTCATAAGGCCAAACGCGGCGAACTGCCCGCTTAACGCTTCAGGAACTACCGCAATGAATAAAGAACTTGCCTGGTGGCAAAACGGCGTTATCTACCAGATCTATCCAAAAAGTTTTCAGGACAGCAGCGGCGACGGGCATGGCGATCTGAACGGCATTATCGCCCGGCTGGACTATCTGCAGCAGCTCGGCGTGGACGCGATCTGGCTGACGCCGGTTTATCTCTCGCCGCAAATTGATAACGGTTACGACGTGGCCGACTACTACGCCATCGATCCCGCCTACGGCACGATGGCCGACTTCGACAGGCTGGTGGCCGAAGCGCGCCGGCGCGGCATCCGTATCGTGATGGATATGGTGTTTAACCATACTTCGACCGCTCATCCCTGGTTTGTGGCTGCGCAGCATCCCGACAATCCTTACCGACAATTTTATATCTGGCGCGACGGCAGGGAAGGCGCGCCGCCGAACAACTGGCGCTCTAAGTTTGGCGGTTCAGCCTGGCAGTGGCACGAGGCGAGCGGGCAATATTATCTGCATCTGTTCGCCGCAGAGCAGGCCGATCTTAACTGGGCCCATCCGCCAGTGCGCGAAGAGTTGAAAAAGGTCTGCCGCTTCTGGGCGGCAAAGGGCGTCGACGGCCTGCGGCTGGACGTCACTAATCTTGTCTCCAAACATCCGCATCTGCCGGACGATGAAGAAGGCGACGGACGGCGTTTCTATACCGATGGCCCGGCGATCCACGACTACCTGCAGGAGATGAGCAGAGAGGTGTTTCAGCCGCTGGGCCTGATGACCGTAGGCGAAATGTCCTCCACCACGCTGGAAAATTGTCAGCGCTACGCCGCCAGCGACGGCAGCGAACTCTCAATGACGTTCAACTTTCATCACCTGAAAGTGGACTATCCCGGCGGCGACAAGTGGACGCTGGCCGCGCCCGATTTCGTCGAGCTGAAGCGCATTTTCAGCCACTGGCAGCGCGGGATGCACGGTCGCGCCTGGAACGCGCTGTTCTGGTGTAACCACGATCAGCCGCGCATTGTTTCGCGCTTTGGCGACGAAGGCGCGCTGCGCATCCCTTCGGCGAAGATGCTGGCGATGGTGCTGCACGGCATGCAGGGCACGCCCTATATCTATCAGGGCGAAGAGATCGGCATGACCAATCCGGGCTTTACCCGGATCGATCAATACCGCGATGTGGAAAGCCTGAATATCTATGCCGAACGGCGCGCCAGCGGCGCCAGCGAAGCGGAACTGCTTGCCGTGCTCGCCAGCAAATCGCGCGACAACGGTCGTACGCCCATGCAGTGGAGCGCGGAGGCAAACGCGGGCTTCACCACAGGTCAACCCTGGCTGAGCTGCGCAGCGAACTATCCGTCGGTAAACGCGCAGCAGGCCGTGGCCGATCCCGACTCTGTCTTTCATACCTATCGCCAGCTTATCGCTTTGCGCAAGCACTATCCGCTGCTGACCTTTGGCGACTACGAGGATCTCGATCCGTCGCACCCGAAGTTATGGAGCTATCTGCGGCGCTGGGACGGGCAGCAGCTTCTGGTTGTGGCCAATCTGAGCCGCGATCCGCTTCGCTGGCATCCCGCCGACATGCCGGCCAGAAGAAGCTGGCGCAGGTTGCTCAGCAACTACGGCGATGCGCAGCAGCAGCCTCAGAGCGTCATGCTGCGTCCTTTTGAGGCAATCTGGTGGCTAATGGAATAACCTTTCCGGTTTTTTTTACTAAGGGAATAACTAAATGAAAAATAAGAACATACCTCTGGGCAAAACCTTACTCGCCGCCACGGTGGCCGCAGCCTTTTCCACGCCGGCGCTGGCGGTGGATTTTCACGGCTATGCGCGATCGGGCATCGGCTGGACAGGCAGCGGCGGCGAGCAGCAGTGCTTCCAGGCTACCGGCGCGGGCAGCAAATATCGTCTGGGCAACGAGTGCGAAACCTACGCGGAATTAAAACTGGGTCATGAGGCGTGGAAAGAGGGCGACAAAAGCTTCTATTTCGATACCACGCTGGCCTACGCCGTCTCCCAGCGGTCCGATTTTGAAGCCGTTTCGCCAGGCTTCCGCGAGGTGAATATCACCGGCGTTAACCTGATCGACGCGCTGCCCGGCTCGACGCTGTGGGCGGGTAAACGTTTTTACCAGCGCCACGACGTCTTTATGACCGACTTCTTCTACTGGGATATTTCCGGGCCGGGCGCCGGACTGGAAAATGTCGATCTGGGCTTCGGCAAGCTGTCGTTCGCGGTTACCCGCAACAGCGAAGCGGGCGGCACTCAGGGCTATATCGATAAGCAGCAGGATGAGCGGCCGACGGTTAACGATGTCTTTGACCTGCGCCTGGCCGGACTGCAGACCAATCCCGGCGGCAGCCTGGAGCTGGGCGTCGATTACGGTCGCGCCAACGTGCAGGATGGCTACCGACTGGCGGAGAACGCCAGCAAATCCGGCTGGATGCTGACCGCTATCCATACGCAAAACGTGACGGGCGGCAATAACAAGTTCGTGGTGCAGTACGCTACGGATTCCATGACTTCGCTGGGCAATGGCCGCAATGAAGGCGCGTCAGTGGACAACAACGGCTATCTGCTTCGCGTGCTCGACCACGGCTTTGTGGATCTCAACGACCGCTGGGGAATGATGTATGTCGCGATGTATCAAAATAGCCATCGCGACAATAACAACGGCGCCGAATGGTATACGGCAGGCGTCAGCCCGATGTACAAGTGGACGCCGATAATGAGCACCGTGCTGGAAGCGGGCTATGACAATATCAAATCGCAGCGTACCGGCGAGCTCAACAGTCAGTATAAGGTGACGATCGCCCAGCAGTGGCAGGCTGGCGACAGCGTCTGGTCGCGTCCGGCGCTGCGCCTGTTCGCCACCTGGGCCAAATGGCAGGAAAAATGGGGCTATGCGGGCGCGAGCGATAGCGGTTACGATGCCGGACTGGCTTACAGCGACACCAGCCTGCGTACCTTCAGCCGCGGCAACAATGATGAGGTGACCGTCGGCGCGCAGATGGAAATCATGTGGTAAACCCGCCTGGTTAATCCGGCGCGGCGAAAAGCGCTGCCAGCTTCTCTACCGCGCCGACGATCTCCGCTGGCTGCAGGGCGGAAAACCCCAGCAGCCAGCCTTCCTGACGCGCCGCGCCGCGATACAAAGGCGACAGCCGCGGCAGCAGCAAACCCGCCCGTAAACCCTGTCGCGTTAATCTCTCTTCGCCGCCCTCCGGCAGCGTTACCGTCAACTGCAGGCCGTGCTGCTGGCTTAGCGGCCGCACTCTGTCGCCAATTTTAGCAGCAAGCGCCGACAGCAAAATGTCGCGGCGGCTGGCGTAAAGCCGGCGCATCAGCCTTAAATGCGCCTGAAAATGGCCGTTATCGATAAAATCCGCCGTGACCGCCTGCATCAGCTGCGCGCTGTGGCCATCCATTACGCTGCGCATTCGCTGGAAAGCTTCAGCCAGCACGGGCGGCACGACCAGATAAGCCAGCCGCAGGGAAGGAAACAGCGTTTTGGAAAAGGTGCCGAGATAGAGCACGCGTCCGGCTTTATCCAGTCCTTGCAGGGCGGGCGCGGGCTGCGCGCCGTAGTAAAATTCGCTGTCGTAATCATCCTCAATTATCCAGCTGCCTTGCGCGCGGGCAAACGCCAGCCACTGCAGGCGACGAGACAGGCTCATGGTGACGCCGGTGGGATACTGGTGCGAAGGCGTCAGGTAGATTAGCTTTGGCGCTGGCCGGTCAGCTATTTTCGCGCCCTGGTCGTCCAGCTCAAGCGTGCCGAGGGTCGCGCTCGCGCTGACAAAAGCGTGGTAAGCGCCGCTATAGCCCGGCTCTTCCAGCCAGATATCATCGCCCGGATCGCACAGCAGCATCGCCAGCATCTGCAAAGCCTGCTGCGAGCTGGTAAGAATAATGACCTGTCCGGCATCGCAGCGTACGCCGCGCGACTGCCCCAGATAGCGCGCGACCGCCTCGCGCAGTTCGGGCAGGCCCTGCGGCGCGCCGTAACCCATGAGCTTTTCCGGCGCGTGACGCAGGCGCTGCGTCGTCAGCCTGCGCCAGATATCGTGGGGAAAAGCGCGCAAATCGGGCGATCCTGCGGCGAAGGCCTGTGGAAAAAGCGGGTCGTCGCAGCCGCCGCTCGCGGCTATCTTGCCGCCGCGCAGGGAAAGCGTCGGCGCCGCAGCGGGCAACGCCTTCTTTACCGGCTGCGCCGTAGAGAGTCCGGTGGTCACAAAAGTGCCTCTGCCGCTTTGCCGCAGCAGGCAGCCTTCGCTTTCCAGCTGCGTATAGGCAGCTTCCACCGTCACTCTGGAGAGCGAAAGATCGGCGGCGAGCAGCCGCGAAGAGGGCAGCCGCTCGCCCTGGCGTAGCGTACCGTCGGTAATAAGCTGCCGTAAAGCCGCGCACAGTTTATCCCGCCGCGAACGGGCCTGCTGCGAGGCGAAAATCTGAATCAGGGGAACGCTGTTGAGCGGCATAGTGGTCTTATCGTCTGGCCGGAATGGGTATTATTTTTAAGGCCGTTTTACCCTATCATCAGGCCAACATTAAGCAAAGGAGTTCAGGCTATGACTATTTCCGCCGTTTTACAGTTTCCGCCGCCCAATGCCATGCAAAGCGAGGCCTGGCTGAGCGCAAAGCTGGCTTACTATAGCGACGCCTGGGATCTGGCGCAGGATCTCGCCAACGGTGTCACCGATATTGCGGTGATCGATACCCGTTCGGCAGAGCAGTACCAGGCCGGACATATTCCCGGCGCGATAAGCATTCCTCATCGCACCATGAACGCTAAAACGCTGGCGCTGCTGGATAGCAGCAAGGTATATGTGACCTACTGCGACGGCATCGGCTGTAACGGCTCCACCAAAGGCGCATGGAAGCTGGCCGCAGCAGGCCTGCGGGTGAAAGAGCTGATTGGCGGACTGGATTTTTGGCTGCGCGACCGCCATCCGATCGCGCAGGGAGAAGAAGCGGGCATCTGGCCGCTACAGGATTTGCAGGAATGCGGCTGCTGAACTCAGAGAAAAACCCACACCAGGAAAATAAACAGCAGCAGGGCGGCGAATGCGGTTACTGCCGGACGGGTCGCCAGCGGCCTTAGCGCCGGCGGCACATAGCCGGAAACAATCGGCTGCGGGTGGATTTCGCTGTCGGCCAGCGGCATCTCTTTCAGACGTTCGGCGCGGCGGGCGAAAAGCAGGTTGATCAAATCCTGCGCCTGCGCGGCGGTCAGGATCGCCTGCGGCGGCAGCTGAAAACGCTGCTGGCTGGCTTCTTCCAGCATACGCTGCTCGGCGTGATCGGAGGGCACCTTCAGCGAGGCGAGCAGCGAGTGCAGCGTCGGCGCAGGCTGTTGACTGAGCATCTGGCTAACCTGCAGATATTGCGTCAGCAGCGGGAACAGACGCGAAGGAATAGGATCGCCGCTGTGCAGGTTGACCACTTTCAGTACGGAAGTCCACAGCTTAACCGGCTGCTCGCCGGTGACGGCGGCCAGTCGGGCGACCTGCTGATTAAGCGCGTGATGCTCTGCCGGCAGCAGCGAGCGATCGGTCACGCGATTCTGCTGCGGCTGCGGGATCGCCATCTCGCCGTTTTGCAGCATGGTCAGCACCTGACGCAGCTGATCGGGATTCAGGGAACTGAGCACGGTATGGCCAAACTGCTGGCGGATAAAGTCGCTGACCGCCTGACGGTTGTTGCCTGCGGGCAGCAGATCGCTCAGCTGCTGAAAAAGCTGGCGGGTCGCGTGAGTATTCTGCACCTGCGCCAGACGCGTATTCAGAAACTGTTCCGCCGCCGGGAAATGGCGAGCCAGCAGGCCAGCATCGTTTCTGACGCCCACTTCGTGGCGCAAACCGGCCCATAATTCCGGCGCTTTTAGTGAACTGAGCGACATGATTTTGACAATCAGCCTTTCCAGCGTGGTGCGCTGAGCGGGCGTAAGCGGCTGATCGCCCAGGCCGCTGCGGCTGGAATCAGCGGCACTCGCTCGTTCGCCGGGTAATGGCGTGCCGGGGCCATTAAGAGGTTGCATGGCAAAATCCTTAACTCAACACTGTCCGGAAAACGCCGGAAAAACGGGGATTGGCTATGATAACAATCCCGTTACGCGATAGGTAGTAGTGCCGGGCCGTCCGGCGGATTATTTTTCAGGAATCGGCCGCGGCGCGCGCGGTTTTGTCAGGCCGCAGCGGCGTGCGCAGCCGCTGCGCCAGGATAACGCCGCCTAAGGTGACGCCGCCGCCGATAAAGTGATAGCTGTGCAGCTGCTCATGCAGAAAAAGCACGGCGATCGCGGCGGTAAAAACAGGCGTAAGATTCATAAAAATCGAGGCGGTACTGGCGCCCATTCGCATTACGCCCTGAATCCATAAAAAAGGCGCAATCACCGAAGCCGGGATCGCGGCAAACAGCACCAGCGGCAAATTTTGCGCGTTCAGCGACACATCCTTCGCCAGTAAAAATCCCGGCAGCAGCAGCGCGACGCCGAAAACAATCTGCACATAAAGGCTTTGCCAGTTGGGTAGCGGGATCGCCCAGCGGCGAGTCAGCACGCCATAGAGCGCGTAGGAGGTGGAAGCGGCAAACATCATCAGCTCGCCCGCGCCCATACCCTGGGTCAGCAGCCGCTCAGGATTGCCCTGGCTAATCAGCCACACCAGCCCGCTAAACGACAGCACGCTGCCGATAAGAATGCCCAGCGTCGGCGCCGCTTTCAGCACCGGAATGCTGATCAGCACCGTCAGCAGCGGAATAAGCGAAACCAGTATCCCCATCGAAAGCGCGCTGACGCTGTGCGCCGCGTAGTAGGCCAGGCTCTGATAAAGCACCATGCCGAGCAGACCGAGCGTCAGCAGTTTCCACCACAGCTGCCTGACCAGCGCGCGGTTGCGCCAGACCGCAGGCAGTACAAAAGGCGTCAATGCCATCAGCGCTATCAGCCAGCGATAGAAAGAGATCGCTGCGGGATCGATGGCGTTAGCCGAAACTTTGCTGACTATCGCGTTAAACGACCAGATCAGCACCGCCGTCAGCGGATAGAGAAAATTCATTTTTAGGCCTGTAGCAATCATAGAACGGCAGAAGTGTACCTCGCTTAGCGCAAATAAATAACTTTTCCTTCCTCGTGATCCCGGTTCAAAAAGCGACAAATCATTCCCGATCTTATGTATATTTTTTGTTATAAATACATAGTTAATGTTACATGCGTTATTAATGACATTGAATATCAACGGGATAAGAAAATCCTATGGCAAACCCAGGCTAAGGCTTTTACACGATTTTCATCAAAAGTCAGAATGAATTCAGGAAATGACAGTTTCATGACAGCGAAGCTGTGAAAGGGAATTCGTACAGGAGAAAGCGCTAAACATCCTCACCTCTTATGCGGGAATATCTATGAGTCACACACCAAACATGCAGTCTGCGCTCGGCAACGGGCTGACCAGCCGTCAGGTCACGATGATTTCCATTGCCGGTATTATCGGCGCAGGATTGTTTATCGGTTCCGCCAGTGCCATTGCTACTACCGGCCCGGCGATATTAATTTCTTATGCTCTTGCGGGCGTTCTGGTACTGCTTGTTATGCGGATGCTGGGCGAAATGGCGGTCGCGCAGCCCGATTCCGGCTCCTTTTCCACCTATGCTTCGCGGGCGCTTGGCCCCTGGGCGGGCTTTACCATCGGCTGGCTCTACTGGTGGTTCTGGGTGCTGGTGATCCCGGTTGAAGCGATCGCCGGCGCTAATATCCTCCACGCCGCTCTGCCTGCCGTCCCCGCCTGGCTTTACACGCTTGCCATTATGTTCCTGCTGACCGGCACCAATCTCTTTAACGTAAAAAATTTTGGCGAGTTTGAATTCTGGTTCTCTCTTATCAAAGTTGTCGCCATTATCGCTTTTATCGCCGTCGGCGTGATGGCGGTCACGGGCTACTGGCCGCTGGCGCGGCTTAGCGGTGTGTCGCGTCTCTGGGATCACGGCGGCTTTATGCCACACGGTGGCGGTGCGGTGCTTTCCGGCGTGCTGATCACTATCTTTTCTTTCTTTGGCGCGGAGATCATTACTATCGCTGCCGCCGAGTCGAAAGATCCGGGCCAGCAGATCCGTCGCTCAACCAATCTGGTGGTTTACCGTATTGCCTTGTTCTATCTGCTGTCGATTTTCCTGGTCGTCTCGCTGGTCGGCTGGAACGATCCACAACTGAAAGAACAGGGAACTTTTCAATACGTATTGAAAACGCTTAATCTGCCGGGCGCCGAAATTCTGGTCAGCGCGGTGGTGTTTATCGCCGTTTGTAGCTGCATGAACTCCGGGCTTTATACCGCTTCCCGCATGTTTTATTCGCTGGCGCAGCGCGGCGACGCGCCACAAGCCGGCACGCGCGTATCCGCTGGCGGCGTGCCGCGCGTCGCCGTGCTCTGTTCGACGCTGGCCGGTTTTGCCGGCTGTGTCGCCAACTATGCTTTCCCCGGCAAAGTGCTGGATTTTCTGCTGTCGTCCACCGGCGCCATCGCGCTGCTGGTCTATCTGACTATCGCCGTCTCTCAGCTGGTGATGCGCCACAGGCTGGAGCGCAGCGGTCAGCCGCCGGAATTTAAAATGTGGCTGTTTCCGTGGCTGACGCTCTTTACCATCGGCATTATCCTGCTGGTGCTGGGCTATATGTTTTTCTCACCGGCCTTTCGTTATGAAGCGCTGATGACCGGCGCGGTGACGGTTATTATCCTGATGTTAAGCTTCTTTGTAACCCGCAGACGCACGACGCAAAGCCGTGGTGCCTTGCGTCCTCAGCCGCGTGCCGTACAGACGATGCGATAAATCGGAGATCGGCTTTGTCGGCGACGGCGTCTCTTCCTGATTAACCAATCCAGTGCGCGCCCGCAGAAAAGCGGCGCGCATTTTGACTCGGCGTATCACTTAAGCCTAAAGTTAGCGGGATCAAACGCGGGCAGCTTCTCTGCCCGTACGGCCGTCATTCAAGGAGATTATGATGAAAACAAGGCTGGTTATTCTGCTTCTGACCCTGTTTCTCGGCGTGGGCAACACTTTTGCCGCCACGGTGCAGGAGGTTGATCAACGGCTCGATTCCCTGTTTGGTTCGCACCAGCCGTACCGCGACTTTTTCAACGATCTGCAGAAAGCGGTGACGGCGAAGGATAAAGATAAAGTCGTTACGCTGGTCGCTTATCCGCTGAAAGTCGGCGTAAAAGGCAAAGAACATATTTTCCGGACGCCGGCAATGCTAAAAAAACGCTACGACAGCGTCTTCACCCCTGAATTAAGTCAAATCATCGTCAGTCAGAAATATGAAGAGCTTTTCGCCAGGGATCAGGGCGTAATGATGGGCGACGGCCAGCTCTGGTTTAGCGGCGTCTGCGCGGACAAAGCCTGTAAAAAGAGCCGCGTGCTGATAACCCGTATTAATCAATAAAGAATGTGATGCTTAAAGGCCTGAATTATTAGCGGCTCGCAGCCTGCCAACAAAATCCTTATCGCAATATGATCTACAAGCCGCCTGTCGGGCCAATCGGCCCGCCGCACCGCAGGCTTATCCCTTACGCCGCTTTATGGCAGAATAGCGCCCCTCACTGTTACCAGCAGGAACCCGATTGTGAAAATTCTCGTTGATGAAAATATGCCCTACGCACGCGAACTCTTCAGCCGTACCGGCGATGTAGTAGCCGTGCCGGGCCGTCCGGTACCGCAGGCCGAACTGAATGACGCCGACGGGCTGATGGTACGTTCCGTCACTAAGGTTAATGCCGAACTGCTGAGCGGCAAACCGGTGAAGTTCGTCGGCACGGCCACCGCAGGCACCGATCATATTGATGAGGCTTTTCTGCGCGAGCAGGGCATTGCTTTCTCGGCCGCGCCCGGCTGCAACGCGATTGCCGTGGTTGAGTACGTTTTCTCCGCGCTGTTGATGCTGGCGGAGCGCGACGGCTTTGAGCTGAAGGATCGCACCGTTGGCATTGTCGGCGTTGGCAACGTCGGCGGCCGCTTGCAGGCTCGCCTCGAAGCGCTGGGTATCCGCACGCTGCTTTGCGATCCGCCGCGTGCCGATCGTGGCGACGAGGGCGATTTCCTGCCGCTTTCACAGCTGGTGGCCGAAGCCGATATCCTGACTTTTCATACGCCGCTGTTTAAACAGGGCGACTACAGAACGCTGCACCTGGCCGACGAGGCGCTGCTGCTGGCGCTTAAGCCTGACGCCATCCTGATCAACGCCTGCCGCGGGCCGGTAGTGGATAACCAGGCGCTGCTGAAGGTGCTGGAAACGCGTCACGATCTTAGCGTGGTGCTGGATGTCTGGGAGCCAGAGCCGGAACTCTCTCTGCCGCTGCTGGATAAAGTGGATATCGCCACCGCGCATATCGCCGGCTATACGCTGGAAGGGAAAGCGCGCGGCACCACGCAGGTATTTGAAGCCTGGACGCAGTTTTTAGGCAACCCGCAGCAGGTGGCGCTGGAAACGCTGCTACCCGCGCCGGAATTCGGCCTGGTGACGCTGCGCGGCGAGCTGGATCAGCCGACGCTGAAAAGGCTGGTGCATCTGGTGTATGATGTGCGCCGCGACGACGCGCCGCTGCGCAAAGTGGCCGCCGTACCGGGCGAGTTCGATCGCCTGCGCAAAAATTATCTGGAACGTCGCGAATGGTCTTCGCTGCGCGTACAGTGCGATACCGAAAGCACTGCGAAGCTGCTGGCGACGCTGGGCTTCAACGCGTTCTGGCAGGCAGGCTGCTGACAGATCCCTGCGCGAAGCAGGCTGCGAAAAATTCTGAATCGTCGGGCGGTGGCGTCACCGCCCTCTGTTTTTTATGTACATTATCTGGAGTAAACCAACATGTCTGACGGCTGGAATATTGCGCTACTGGGCGCGACAGGCGCAGTAGGGGGAGCAGTACTGGAACTACTGGCCGAGCGCCAGTTCCCGGTTGGTGAGCTGTATCTGCTGGCGAGCGAACGCAGCGCGGGCGAAAACCTGCGTTTTGAAGGCAGAACGCTGCTGGTCGGCAACGCCGGCGAATTTGACTGGTCGCAGGCGCAGCTGGCTATTTTCGCCGCCGGGCGCGAAGCTTCAGCGCGCTATGCCGAAGAAGCCGCCAGCGCCGGCTGCCTGGTGATCGACACCAGCGATCTCTTCGCGCTGGAGCCGGACGTGCCGCTGGTGGTGCCGGACGTTAACCCGCAGGTGCTGGCCGATTACCGCAACCGTAACATCGTCAGCGTGGCCGACAGCGTCACCAGCCAGCTGCTGTGCGCGATCAAGCCGCTGGTGGATCAGGCGGGACTGGGCCGTTTACAGGTCACCAGCCTGATTGCCGCTTCGGCGCACGGCAAAGCGGCCGTGGACTCGCTGGCGGGCGAAAGCGCGCGGCTGCTCAACGGCATGCCGGCGGAAGAGAACTTCTTCGGTCGCCAGCTGGCTTTCAATATGCTGCCGCTGCTGCCGGACGCTGAAGGCAGCGTGCTGCAGGAGCGCCGCCTGATCGACCAGGTGCGCAAAGTATTGCAGGACGAAGGTTTGCCGATCGCGGTTTCCACCGTACAGGCGCCGGTTTTCTACGGCAACGCGCAGATCGTGCATATCGAAAACCTGCGCCCGATGTCGGCGGAAGAGGCGCGAGAAGCGCTGATGCAGGCGGAAGATATCGCGCTCTCTGAGGAAAACGATTATCCGACGCAGGTCGGCGATGCTTCCGGTAATGCGCAGCTCAGCCTGGGCTGCGTGCGTAACGACTACGGCATTCCGGAGCTGCTGCAGTTCTGGTCGGTAGCGGACAACGTGCGCTTCGGCGGCGCGCTGATGGCAGTGAAAACGGCCGAGAAGCTGGTGCAGGAGTACTTCTGGTAATGTCAGCGGCAGAGACCTATAAGCTGGCGCTGGGCGTTGAATATGATGGTAGCCGCTACTATGGCTGGCAGCGGCAGCAGGAAGTCAGAAGCGTGCAGGAGAAGCTGGAAAAGGCGCTCTCTAAAGTAGCCAATCATCCGGTCGTGGTCTTCTGCGCCGGACGTACCGATGCGGGCGTCCACGGCACGGGGCAGGTGGTGCATTTCGAAACCACGTCGCTGCGTAAAGATGCTGCCTGGACGCTGGGCGTCAACGCCAACCTGCCGGACGATATCGCTGTGCGCTGGGTAAAGCCTGTGGCGGAGGATTTTCATGCCCGCTTCAGCGCGACCGCGCGGCGCTATCGCTACGTTATCTACAATCGTCGCCTGCGTCCGGCCATTTTGCATGGCGGCGTCACGCACTTTTACCATCCACTGGATGCGGAAAAAATGCATCGCGCGGGGCAGGCGCTGCTGGGCGAAAACGACTTTACCTCTTTTCGCGCGGTGCAGTGTCAGTCGCGCACGCCCTGGCGTAATGTGATGCACCTTAATGTCAGCCGTCACGGCGCTTATGTGGTGGTGGATATCAAAGCCAATGCTTTTGTGCACCATATGGTACGCAACATTGTCGGTAGCCTGATGGAAATAGGCTGTGGAAATCAGCAGGAAAGCTGGATGGCCGAGCTGCTGGCGGCGAAAGATCGCACGCTGGCGGCGGCGACGGCAAGAGCCGAAGGGCTTTATCTGGTCGCGGTCGATTACCCTGAACATTATGATTTACCACGTCCACCGATGGGACCGCTGTTCCTCGAGGATTAACGCATTAAGGAACCCAATATGGAAGTGATTCACACCGTCATCGACTTTATTCTGCACATTGATGTGCACCTGCAGGCGATGGTTGCGCAATACGGCGTCTGGATCTACGCCATTCTGTTTCTGATCCTGTTTTGCGAAACGGGTCTGGTGGTCACGCCTTTCCTGCCCGGCGATTCGCTGCTGTTCGTGGCCGGCGCGCTGGCGGCGATCCCGGACAGTGCGCTGAATGTGCATCTGATGGCGCTGCTGCTTTGCGTCGCGGCGATTGTTGGCGACGGGGTGAATTACACCATCGGCAGGCTGTTCGGCGACAAACTCTTCAGCAATCCGAACTCGAAGATTTTCCGCCGCAGCTATCTGGATAAAACCCACCAGTTTTACGAGCGTCACGGCGGCAAAACGATCATCCTGGCGCGTTTCGTGCCGATCGTACGCACCTTTGCGCCGTTCGTTGCCGGTATGGGGAAAATGTCCTATCGCCACTTCGCGCTGTTCAACGTGGTGGGCGGCATTCTTTGGGTCGTGCTGTTCTCCTATGCCGGTTATTTCTTCGGCAACCTGCCGGCGATTCAGCAAAACCTGCACTACCTGATCATCGCTATTATCCTGGTGTCCGTGCTGCCGGGTGTGGTAGAGGTGCTGCGCCATCGTCGCGCGGCGCGTCAGCAAAAGCCGCAATAACCGTTTTATCGCCCGCACGCCGGTAGCGGCGGCGGGCGCCTCCTCTTTCACTCATTTTTTCCGCCTTTTCCGTTTTTTTTATCTGTTTTCCTCCACGCTTTCACGCATTTCCTACATTTTGCCGTTAGGGTCGCAGATCGCCTCGCGAACGAGAAATAAACAGCCTGAAGTCCCGGCGTGCCGCGGCGTTAAAGAGAAAATCGCTCCCTTGACGAATAGGTAGCGCACCAGGCTGTTTTATGGTGTAATACCGCCTAATTCTCAGGCGATAATCTGTGTTAAGTATCTGATTTAGCACAACAAACAACATAACAGGTCATCAATGAGCTGGATTGAAAAAATTCTCAACAAGAGCACAATTACTCCATCGCGCAAAGCCAGCATTCCGGAAGGCGTGTGGACTAAATGCGACAGCTGCGGTCAGGTTCTCTACCGCGCCGAGCTGGAGCGTAATCTGGAAGTCTGCCCGAAGTGCGATCACCATATGCGTATGCATGGCCGCGATCGTCTGCACAGCCTGCTGGATGAAGGTTCGATGACCGAACTGGGCAGCGAGCTGGAGCCGAAAGATGTGCTCAAGTTCCGCGATTCCAAAAAGTATAAGGATCGTCTGGTCGCGGCGCAGAAAGACACTGGCGAAAAAGACGCGCTGATCGTAATGAAAGGCACGCTGCACGGTATGCCGGTTGTGGCGGCAGCTTTTGAGTTCGCCTTTATGGGCGGCTCTATGGGCTCCGTGGTTGGCGCGCGCTTTGTTCGCGCCGTTGAGCAGGCGCTGGAAGACAACTGCCCGCTGATCTGTTTCTCCGCTTCCGGCGGCGCGCGTATGCAGGAAGCGCTGATGTCGCTGATGCAGATGGCGAAAACCAGCGCCGCGCTGGCGAAAATGCAGGAGCGTGGACTGCCTTATATCTCCGTGCTGACCGACCCGACGATGGGCGGCGTTTCCGCCAGCTTCGCGATGCTGGGCGATCTGAATATCGCCGAGCCGAAAGCGCTGATCGGCTTCGCCGGCCCGCGCGTTATCGAGCAGACCGTGCGTGAAAAACTGCCGCCGGGCTTCCAGCGCAGCGAGTTCCTGATCGAGAAGGGCGCTATCGATATGATCGTGCGCCGTCCGGTGATGCGCTTCAAGCTGGCCAGCATTCTGGCGAAGATGATGAATCTGCCGGAACCGCAGGTAGAGCGCGTACAGGAAGTGGAAGAGGCGCCGCAAACCCCGGAAGCCTGACCGATGACCGAAAGGGCGCGCGTCGCCCTTTCACCAATGAACCGTAACTTGTGAACGGGATACATGGATAATCTTCCTCAAGCCACGTCGCCTCTGGTCACGTGGCTTCATTATCTTGAGAATCTGCATTCTCAGGCTATCGAACTGGGGCTGGCGCGCGTGCAGCGCGTCGCCGCGCATCTTGACCTGTTAAAACCCGCTCCGGTCGTCTTTACCGTCGCCGGCACCAACGGCAAAGGCACTACCTGCCGCACGCTGGAAACGCTGCTGATCGCCGCAGGCTATCGCGTTGGCGTCTACAGCTCGCCACATCTGGTGCGCTATACCGAACGCGTGCGCATTCAGGGCGAGGAACTGCCTGAATCCGACCATACCGCCTCTTTTGCCGATATCGAGCAGGGACGAGGCGACACTTCGCTGACCTATTTTGAATACGGCACGCTTTCCGCGCTCTGGCTGTTTAAGCGTGCGCAGTTAGACGTGGCGATCCTGGAAGTCGGCCTGGGCGGTCGTCTGGACGCGACCAATATCGTTGATGCCGACGTGGCGGTGATCACCAGCATCGCGCTCGATCACACCGACTGGCTTGGCCCGGATCGCGAGAGCATCGGCCGGGAAAAAGCGGGGGTGTTCCGTAGCGGCAAGCCCGCCGTGGTCGGCGAGCCCGATATGCCGCATACCATTGGCGAAGTGGCCGAGGCGTCAGGCGCGCGGCTGCTGAGGCGCGGCCATGACTGGTCTTACTGCGTCGGCGAAAACGACTGGAGCTTTACCGACGCGAAGGGGACGCTGAACGGTCTGCCTCTGCCGCAGGTGCCTTTACCCAACGCGGCTACGGCATTGGCCGCGCTGCGCGCTGCGCCGCTTAACGTGGCCGATGAAACGCTTTACGAGCTGGATAAGGCCGTTTTGCCCGGTCGTTTCCAGACCGTTGCAGAGTCGCCGCGCATTATTCTGGACGTCGCGCATAACCCTCACGCGGCAGGTTATCTGGCCGGACGCCTGAGCGAGCTGCCGAAAAGCGGCAAGGTTCACGCGGTGGTCGGTATGCTGCATGACAAAGATATTGCCGGTACCCTGGCCTGCCTGGCGCCGCAGGTGGATTACTGGTACTGCGCGCCGCTGGCAGGGCCAAGAGGCGCGACGGCAGAACAGCTGCTGGCCCATCTGCCGGATGGCCAGGCTTGCTCCAGCGTCGCCGCGGCGTTTCACCAGGCGCGGCAACAGGCCGAAACGCAGGATATCGTGCTGGTGTGCGGCTCTTTCCACACCGTAGCGCAGGTAATGGAAACGATGGAAACGGAGAGTGGCAGTGGCAAGTAAGTTTCAGAATCGTTTAGTGGGAACGGTGATCATAGTGGCGCTGGGCGTGATTGTGCTGCCGGGCCTGCTGGACGGTAAGAAAAAGCATTACAAAGAGGAGTTCGCCGCCATTCCGCTGGTGCCCAGGCCTGGCGATCAGCAGGAGACGGAAATGGTGCCGCCGGTAACGCAGTCGCTGCCGGCGCAGCCGCCGGAAGGCGCCGGCTCGGCGGTCGCGGGTGAAAACACCTCGCAGGCGGAAAGCGGCTCGACCGCGCCGCAGGCTGACAATCAGCCAACCGTGGTGTCGCCGCCGCCGGTACGTCACGTAGAGACAAAGCCTGCGGAAAAACCCGTTGAGAAACCCAAACCGCAGCCAAAACCGGTAGAAAAGCCGAAGCAGGAACCGAAGCCGGTAGTGAAAACGGAACCTAAACCGGAAGCTAAGCCGGAAACCCGGCAGGAGAGCGCGCCGGCAGGGCAAGCCTGGGTCGTGCAGCTGGGCGCGTTGAAAAACGCAGCCAAGGTCAATGAGATTGTCGCCTCGCTGCGCCTTTCCGGCTATCGCGCCTATACGGTGCCGTCGACGCCGGTGCAGGGTGAAATCACCCGTATTTACGTCGGGCCGGACGCCTCGAAAGCGAAAATGCAGAGCGCGGTCGGCGAGCTGAAAGGCATTTCCGGTCTGAGCGGCGTGGTTAAGCCTTACAGCGCGCGTTAGGCGTTCGCTATCGTTGAAAAAGGCAGCGCCTTTCAGGCGCTGTCAGGCCGCCGCTTCAGCCGAAGCGGTGGCGTGTAAAATAAGTTAAAACAAACAGTTGCCGAGGCATTACGGCCAGCCTGTTTCACGCTTTTTCCCGCAGGCTCCGCGCCGTTTTTTTTCATGCCCGGTTTTCATCAGAACGGTTAAGGAAAAGGTACGCAAACGTTTTCTTTTTCTGTTAGAATTCGCCCCGAACTCAGGCTGCGTTCTGTGTTGCCCCGTGCCGCCGCGGTACGCGGCAGAAAAATGCAGCCTGATCAGAGGCACAGTCGCTGGAAGAGTTCATGGTCTGGATAGATTACGTCATTATTGCGGTTATTGGTTTTTCGGCTCTTGTCAGCCTGATCCGCGGGTTCGTTCGGGAAGCATTATCGCTCGTCACCTGGGGTTGCGCATTTTTTGTCGCCAGTCATTACTACTCCTTCCTTGCTGTCTGGTTCACAGGTTTTGAAGACGAACTGGTTCGAAATGGAATCGCCATCGCAGCCTTGTTTATCGCCACGCTAATTGTGGGCGCGATAGTCAACTATGTGATTGGTTCGCTGGTTGAAAAAACCGGCCTGTCGGGAACCGACAGGGTGTTGGGAGTCTGTTTCGGGGCATTACGCGGCGTACTGATTGTGTCGGCCATGCTGTTTTTCCTGGATACCTTCACCGGCTTTTCCAAAAGTCAGGACTGGCAACAGTCTCAGCTGATTCCCCAGTTTAGCTATATTATCAGGTGGTTTTTCGACTACCTGAAAAGCACGTCGAGTTTTTTACCCCGGTAATCGAGCCGGGGTTGCGGCTTATGAGGAAATGACCACATGTGCGGTATTGTCGGGATCGCCGGTTTTATGCCGGTCAACCAGTCGATTTATGATGCGTTAACGGTGCTGCAGCACCGTGGCCAGGATGC